>Ga0315315_10004353_pt1 | contig 13056 bp, 11 predicted proteins | sample M140m3416metaG_FD_203699 | JGI IMG/M metagenome (GOLD analysis project Ga0315315, IMG submission 203699) | Ammonia-oxidizing marine archaeal communities from Monterey Bay, California, United States - M1 40m 3416 | ecosystem: Environmental > Aquatic > Marine > Intertidal zone | place: USA...
TCGGACATTCTTAGATCAGTAATTAAAAAAATAAAACTTCATTAGGGCCTGTAGCTCAGTTGGTTAGAGCAGGGGACTCATAATCCCTTGGTCGTAGGTTCGAGTCCTACCGGGCCCACCATCTTTTTTCTTACTAAGTAACTGCGTCAATATTCTCAACCTATAGTGTTTGCTTGGCTCAGCTCGTCTAAAATGTTACAAGTACAAGTCTTAAATACACTTTTCGAAGAGCATCAGCATTGATGATAACTCGTACTATCTCAACACAGGAAAAAACCTATCGTGACTAAAGGGGAAACGTTCTTTCGGCGGAGATATGTAATAGCTTTTCTTCTAGCAACGGGACTAGGTGTTATCATCGCGGTGGCCTTCTCTACTGTTACCGAAAAAACAAATACTACAGAGTTCTGCACCTCGTGCCACTCCATGCAATGGGTAACTCAGGAATGGAAAGAATCATATCACTATAAAAATGCATCAGGTGTAAGAGCAGAATGCGCTGACTGTCATGTCCCACACTCCTTGGGGCCAAAGCTGCACGCAAAAATCATCGCAGCTAAAGATGTTTGGGGCGAAATGACAGGCGTAATCAATACTAAAGAAAAATTCGAGGCCCATCGCTGGACTATGGCCAACCGGGTATGGAAAAAAATGAAAGCGACCGACTCTAGAGAATGTCGCTCATGCCACGCATTCGAGTTTATGGATACTTCAGAGCAAGCTAAATTCTCGCGTAAAAAGCACTTAAAAGCCCAAGAACAAGGCAAAACATGCATTGACTGTCATAAAGGAATCGCTCACGCAGAACCCGAAAATCCAGATACCTAAGAATATTTGGTATTAACTGCGCGAGATGGGTGACTTAAAAACGAAGTTAAACTAAACTAAAAATTGAAATGTGGGAAAATTTCACAACACAAGCAATTGGCTAGGGGACAAACACGTATGCGCTTATTGGTGCATCTCATACTTTTTAGTAGCCTTTCCTTGGCAGTATTTACTCTGAACGCGAGTAGCCAAAGCGAAATGCTAACTGATACTTGCGTGGCATGCCACGGTGAAAACGGAAATAGTTTAGGCCCAGCGATCCCTAACCTAGGAGGTATGACTCGCAACTACCTCTTAGGTGCAATGCTGGCATTTAAATACGGAGAAAATGATCAGCTCAATGCAGCTATCGAATCTGATCAAGATCTAGAAGACGTCGAGGCATTCGCCCGAAAGTCAACTATCATGGCTCGAATAGCGAAAGGTTACTCCGACGAAGAAATAAAAATCATAGCAGATCACTTTAGCGAGCAAGAGTTATTCGTTAGCCAGCAAGAAGTTAACTTGATAAAGGCGAAGAGTGGCGAAAAATTGCACGAAAAATATTGCGCGAACTGTCACGAGAATAGAGGAACATCATCCGAGGGAGATACGGGAGTATTGGCGGGTCAGTGGCGGCCTTACTTCCTCTGGACAATGGCTGATTATCTAGATGGCTCGAGAGAAATGCCTAAAAAAATGAAAATTAAGCTCAAGAAAATGGTGAAAGTCTCTGGTATCGAAAGTTTAGATTTGCTCGCAAATTACTACGCAAGCGTCATACCTTAAAATATGTCTGGACAAATTTAATAATGCGCAATCTCCGACGAAGACATTTTCTAAAATTTGGTAGCGCCTCGTTAATAGCGGGTGCGTCTGCTATCAGTATGCCTAACATCGTGCTAGGTGCGGTTCGGAAGGTTGTAATCATAGGGGGCGGCGCAGGTGGAACAATTGCGGCGAAGTATTTAAAAAAATCAGATCCTTTAATTGAAGTTACGCTTATAGAAAGCGATAAAACCTATAATACTTGCTTTATGAGTAATGAGGTTATCGGAGGTGGTCGCAAAATTGAAAGCCTTAACCATGGTTATGATGGTTTAAAAAACCGCGGTGTGAATGTTGTGCACGACACAGCTTCAGCAATTGACATTGATAGGAATACCGTCTTAACGACTTCAGGAGATAGGTTTGAATATGACCGCTTAATAGTATCCCCAGGGATCTCCTTTAAGATGGATGACATTGACGGATACGATAGTGTCGCAGCTAAAGTCATGCCCCACGCATGGAAAGCTGGTGCGCAAACAAGTCTTCTACGTAAACAGTTACTAGCAATGGATGATGGTGGTTTAGTTATCTTAGCACCGCCAGCAAATCCATTTCGGTGCCCTCCTGGGCCTTATGAAAGGGTCTGCCAAATTGCACATTATTTAAAACGGTATAAGCCCAGATCAAAAATTCTAGTGATAGACTCTAAAGATAAATTTTCTAAGCAAGCGCTATTCATGCAAGGTTGGGAAGCGCGCTACAAAGGAATGATAGATTGGATACCCGGCACCGAAACTGGTGGAGGGGTGACATCAGTTGACTCAGCTAAAATGGTCGTATCCACTGACTTTGACGACTTTAATCCAGATGTCGCCAATATAATCCCTCCGCAACAAGCGGGGGACATAGCATTATTGTCTGGCTTGTCCGACAGCTCCGGCTGGTGCCCAGTACACCTCGGTACATTTGAGTCTAAGATACACAAAGGGATACATATCATTGGCGACGCTAGTATGGCAAATGGCATGCCTAAATCGGCCTACGCAGCGAACTCCCAAGCTAAGGTGTGTGCGGCCGCAGTCCTAGCATCACTTAACGAAACTGAAATGCCAGAGCCTTCCTATGTGAACACGTGCTACAGTCTAGTGGCGCCCGACTATGGCATTTCTATCGCGGCTGTATACCGGTTGTCAGAGGATCAGTCTGAAATAAAAAGTATGTCTGGTGGTTTAACAGCTATTGATGCGAGTGCAGATACACTCCAAAGGGAAGTTCAATATGCTTATAGCTGGTACGACAACATAGTGGCTGACATGTTTACTTAGTTCTCTATCCTTTTTGTTTGCAACCAACTTAGACACAGTACATAAAAGTATATTTGGGAGGTAAAAATAATGGGGCTTGTAAATGGTGTTCATCATGTAGCATTCATGACGGCGAACGTGAAAGAGCAAATAGAATTTTTCTCAGATGTTTTGGGACTTAAGTTAAAAGCGCTATATTGGATGCACAACGTTGATGGTTATTTTCATGCATTTATGGAGCTTAATGACAACTCTTCGGTGGCTTTCGTTTTCGCACCAATAGTGAAAGATATACCAGTAAAAAAAGGAGTTTCTCACGCAGGAAATCCGGTGAAGCCCTGTGCGCCAGGAGTAATGCAGCACATAGCTTTCAGTGTGAACACTGAGTCCGAATTACTAACGATGAGAGATAGAATCCGATCGCGCGGGGTCCGTGTTCTCGGACCACTTAATCACGGATTTTGTCAGTCTATCTATTTTGCGGGACCTGAAAATCTCGCACTTGAAATATCAACCTCGCCAACCAGTATAGACGGAGAGGCTTGGATAGATCCTGAGGTAGTTGCATTAAATGACATTTCCGAGAGTGAGCTTGCGCGGTATAAACAACCAGCGCCCTACACGAGGGATTCAAGCGTAGCATTTATTAACCAGCCACCCAGCAATAACGGCATGCCGGAATACTCCGAAATGGACCCGAATTTTGCGGCAGCATTTGATTTACCAGACGACATTGTCACTAAAGAGCTAAGCGAATCTACTCCTCCTATAACCCGCACTCCCATTTGAGACAAACATATTATCAACCTATGTCGACACCTGTGCCTATTAGTCGGGAGCATTCGCGAGGTCATTCGCGAGAGTTCTGCCGCCAAAATAGAAATGTAACGCAGACCAGCACATCGCAGCCGGAATCAAAAATACCATTGCGTATCGGAGGGATTCGGTTCCAAAACTTGGCGCCAGAGTATCACTCAAAATCCCGACAAGCCATGGCCCTAAACCGAGACCAATAATATTAAGTATAAAAAATAGAACCGCAGAGGATAACGCACGCATTCTTAATCCAACCAAGCCGTGAGTCATGGCCAGAGCATTCCCCAAGTAAACATTAAAAAGAATACCTGGAACAATTTGTAGAAAAAACGAATGATACGGATCATTCACTAAATATGTTGCTACTAAGAAAGGAAGGCAGATAAAACCTGCCAGACTAGGCAACCACACGTACCAACGGATATCTTTCAATGCAAGTCGTTCTGCAATATAGCTGCCAAAAAAAACACCAAACGCGCCCCCCAAGCCCAAGATAGCTGCGAGCCAAGTGCCAATCTCTCCAGTGCTTAAACCATGACTTCTGATCATAAATGAAGCAATCCAACTGCTAGTCGAATATGTCGCAAATGCATTAAGTGCCGCACCAGCGGCGATATGTCTGAAAGATCTACAACTCCATAATGTCCCAAACACTATCCCATAGGACGACTCCGATGCCTCGTTAATAGATTTATTTTCAGAAAAACCGCGAATAGGTTCGCGCAACGTAAACCCTACGATTAGTGCTATAAGTATGCCAGGTGCACCGACCACAAAAAATGCGACTCTCCAACTAAACACTTCATTCAACCAACCGCCAAATAAGAAGCCCAGAAGCACGCCTATATTTATACCTGTACAATAAAATGCCAGTGCGCTTGCCCTATTCTCTGGGGGGAAAATATCAGAAATAATCGAATGAGCGGGTGGGCTGCCGCCGGCCTCGCCCACTCCGACACCTATTCGGGCTAATAGTAACTGAGTATAATTTTGAACCAACCCGCTGATAGCAGTCATGAAGCTCCAACACCCAATGGCCAGCGCTACTATATTTTTTCGATTTGATTTATCCGCCCAGCGCGCGATAGGGATACCAGCTAGAACATAAAAGACAGCGAAAGCAAAACCAGTAAGCAACCCAAGCTGAGAGTCGGATAATAGAAGATCCGCCTTGATTGACTCCTGCAGAATCGCCAATAACTGACGGTCGACAAAGTTAAAAGTGTACACTACGGTCAAAAGGCCCAGGGCGTAATATCGGGCCGATGGATGCGAGTAAATATTTGATGTGAGAGACATAACAAGCCTTAATGTTGAATTTAATTTCTAATGCATTTTTCTATTGTGACAAATTAATCCCGTCGGGCAATTCCTCCATCCTCAACGCAGTGAATTTACGCAATTTAAACTTCCATTCGGAGTCTATCTTCACATACTCATCCTCATAGAAACCAGCGCCAAGCCAATCCATATTATGCCGACCACTCCGAAGGTCGAGGTAACACCGACCCGTCGCAAATTCTGCGGAAACAATTTCTACTATATGATTGTGAATATAAGGTCGCGGCATAAATCCGACTGCAGCCTCATAAAATTCCATGAGTGCTTTTCGCCCACTCACCACAGTTTCAATCCCATCGAAAACAGCAACGAATGACCCTGATGACGCAAATAAATCCACTAAACTATCTATATCATCTCGCCACACACAATCACAGTAACGCACCGGCAAATCACCAATGGCTTCACGAGAAATTAACCAATTAAGATCTTTATCAAGCACTCCCCCGCTCCTTACCTAAGCCCATTTTATCAACTGATTAGCTAAGCGACCTTTTTAGTACCTTGCCCGTAGCATTTCTAGGTAAAGCATCAATAAACTCCACCGATTGCGGTACTTTGAACTTTGCTAAATTTTCAAGGCAATGAGAAATGACACGGCCCTCGTCAAGCGCAGTGCCAGACTTTACCACCAGAAACGCTTTCCCCGTTTCACCCCAACGCTCGTCTGGTACTCCAATTATGGCAACCTCGGCAACTTCAGGGATCTGATATATCACATTTTCTACTTCAGCCGGATACACGTTCTCACCGCCTGATATGTACATGTCTTTCCAACGATCGACAATATAAATAAACCCCTCATCGTCAAAACGAGCGGCATCCCCGGTTTTAAGCCAGCCGTCGTCAAATGAGTCTGCAGTTGCTTTAGGGTTATTCCAATAGCCCGGGGTGATGTTCGGGCCTTTGATATACAACTCTCCGACCTCACCCCAAGGCAGCTCTTTTCCTCGATCGTCAACTACTTTCACTTCTGTGTGCAATAACGGCTTACCCGCAGATCCGAGTTTTCTCTCAGCATCCCCTGGATCGAGACCGATACCACCTGGACTCGTTTCAGTCATTCCCCATCCTTGAACCATGGCAACACCACGATCCGCCCAAGTGCGCAAAATTGACTCGGCACATGGTGCTCCTCCTATCCCTGCTATTTTCAAATTCGACAGATCTGTGCTCGAAAAGCGTGGATGGTTCATCATGAATTGATAAGGCGCTGGTACGCCGAAAAAATGACTGACTTGGTAATCAGGGTCGCCAATTATTGATAGAGCTAACCCAGGTTCAAATTCCCTAATCAGAATGATTTGACCTCCGGCATGCAAAACTGGATTGGCGTAGCAGTTCATACCACCAGTATGAAATAGAGGGAGTACAACCAGCTGAACAGTTTCGGTCGTCACCAATGCCGGAGCTGCTAAGTTGATCGCATTATACAATTGCATTTGATGAGTAATCATAGCGCCTTTAGGGTGACCAGTAGTTCCCGAGGTATACATAATCATTATCAAATCTTCTTGATAACACTCAACAACCGTAGGCGCATCGTGCGAACCGCTCAGAGCGATTTCATATTGATTACTGATATCGTTTTGATTGATTTCAAGCGACGATTTTATATCGCAGTCAAGTAGTAGCGCTGTAGATATTTCAGAAAACGTCTCATCATAAATTAGAACAGAAGGTTGGCTGTCACATAAAATATATTCAAGCTCAGGTTTGGTTAACCGCCAATTAAGGGGGAGTTCGACCGCTCCAATTTTCGCACAAGCAAATTCAAGCTCAAAAAATTCTGGGCAGTTTTGAGACAATATTGCTACACGATCACCTTTTGCTACTCCCTGTCCTTGTAACCAAGCTGCTAGCCTATTCGCCCTCCGATCTAATTCTAAATAAGTGAGTTCTTTTTTAGCACTTAAATCTTTGATAGCGACTTTATGCGGTCGAACATTTGCATGATATGCAGACCAATCATAATGTCTAATAGACATAAATTTTCTCCCCTAATAACCAGTTTAATTTTTTTAGCGACTTCTTCACAATTAGACCGATAAGAATACACTTTCGATAGAATAAATCGACCGTTCGGATTCATGTAGATTCTATATTAGCAAAAATCCTGTTAACTTTTTTTTCAATTTGCATGCCTATTTGATATTACTGGGGCTTGCGGTTAGTCTAAACCTTCTTATTTTTATTTTGCGCCTACGCGTGCTAAATAAGTGGACAAATCTTGGCCACTTCGGATAGAACAGGGGAGCACTCAAATGTGGAAATATTTAAGATTCGGATACATCCATTGGATCTGGAGTCTCTTGCTAGTCACAGGACTATTGCTCGGGGGTGCGTGGACCTGGTGTGGCGTAATTTTCCTATTCGTAATTGGAGTAGGAGGAGAAATCCTTACTAAAAATTGGCGCGACGAAAGCAATCCGAGATATAACCACCCTATTATTCATGATTTGATAATCTACTCGGCTGTTATTTGTCACTTCTTCGTCTTTTTCGCCACTCTGTGGGTGGTCAGTCCAATTGACCTATTCGGATGGGGGAAATTTATCAATGAACAGTTAATATTTGTCGGGATAGGTTACGATGTGTTACTCGCGAAGGAAGGTAACGGATTTCTTGCTATTTTAGGGGCTGGACTGTCGCTAGGTGCGCTACTGGGTGTAAGTGGCACTGGTTCCTGTCATGAGTTGACCCATCGTATCTCAAAACCTTTTGATCTATGGCTCGGACGATGGGACTTTGCACTGTCATTTGGAACTAATTTTGCCACCGAACATGTATATGGGCACCATAAAAATTTAGGGCTCGTTGGACGAGATCCCGTGTCTCCGAAACGCGGCATGGGCTTTTATGAATTCCTAACAAAAGGCCAACTCGAACAATGGACTAACGGTTTCGGTATTGAAAAAAAGCGACTAGATGCCATAGGAAAAAGTCGCTTTTCTCTTCACAATCGCGTAATACAAGCGTGGCTAAGAGGCGGTGTTATTATACTTTTAGCTTACCTCGCAAGTGGGGTTGTGGGACTCGGAATCTGGTTGGTTGCCGCTTTAGTATCAAAATACATTCTCGAAGGTCTGAACTTTTTCTCACATTATGGATTAATTCGGCTCGACGGCGAACCTATTACCTCACGGAATACTTTTTCTAGCTGCAACCCAATCGGTAATCATTTTACTTTTAATCTTGGTCGTCATGGCACTCATCACGAAAACGCGGATCAGCCGCACTATCAGTTTAAATGGAAACCAATGCCCGAGAGTCCCTATGGGTATATCACTATGACTCTAATTTCCTGGATACCATTTTGGTTTTGGAAAGAGATGTTAGTTATGCTTAAGGATTGGGATGAAAATTGGGCAACTCCCGAAGAACTCAAGGTTATCGCCCAACACAACTATGAATCAGGAATTGAGCAACTAGAAGCGCGCGTATTGGTTAACTAAATAGATAAAACTTCTGTAAAGATATTATCGATTGCTTTTTTATCTTTCTCATTCATACAAAACATTGTGAAATGTGCCCAAAGAGACTCTACTAGTCGATACTCCGCGTTTGGAATTTTAGAAACTTCCTCTACAATATCGGACGGTGGGAAGAACATATCGTTGGCGAACGCTACTGCGGTAACCTTCGCAGTTATGCTTCCCAGGGCCTCGTCAAGATTATTTTTTGAATTAAGACTCACATCCCCGTGTCTCCACTTCCAAGCCATCCAAATCAAATTATTAGGATCCATGGGCTTAAAATAAGCTTCCCAAAAACCAACCAAGAATTCATCAATGGACGTAAATCCCACCTCACGCCAAACCTCTTGCTTATAGAATTCAGGGCACAAGCCCATCACTGACCAAATCTCTGCATGCCGTCGCAATCCTACATGTACGTCAGTCGATTGAGCGTAAAAGCCATCCGCCCATGCTGGATCAGACTTAATCGCATTCTCATGAGAGCGGACAAATATATGATCATGGGGTGTTGTCTTAGCCGTACCTGCAAATGGTACAGCGCGTTTTACCATGCTCGGATATCGTACCGCCCACTCGTATGTCTGCTCAGCACCCATCGACCAGCCCGTCACCAGTTGAAGCTCAGAAATACCGAACACTTTAGTTACCAACTCATGCTGAGCGATGACATCATCGCCAATCATAATGTTCGGGAAATTACCGGCATCTTGCGGTGCTCCCGTATTACTCGGAGACGACGAAAACCCATTCGCAAATTGGCCGGGGAAAATTATAAAATATTTTTCAGGATCTAAGGGACGACCAGAACCGACAAAAGATTCCATCGAGGCCGATGTGCCCGACCACATATGCGGAAATAATATAGCATTGTCTTTCTTGTCGCTTAAGGTCCCTAAAGTTTTGTAGGCTAACTTTGCGTTGAGTAGAACTTCACCAGATATTAGAGGAAAGTCTCCCAGATCTAAATACTCGTGATGACCATGATTTTCTTCCGAATAATAATTATCCTGTGAACCCATTGATGTTCTCCCCTTAAAACTTTATCTGGTTCATGTTGCAAATAATGAAATTCCAACTACCCCGCTTTCTGAATTTCAATATGCGCATCAAATGCATTGCTGCCGATGTCGCGCCTACTTACTCCGTCGGGAGTTAACGCATTAGCTGATTGGCCATTAGCTGTGGTCTCAGGCCACCAGTTAAATGGCAAATAGACAACTCCCTTCTTAGTCATACGCGATACATTTGCCCTCACATGCACTTCTCCGAAGCGGTTATACAAACGTACCATATCACCATTTACGATATCACGCTGTTCGGCATCCTCCGGATTCATTTCCACTGCGGGCCGGTGCTTTGCAGTGCCGCGGTGACGTAAATTCACATATTCTGAGTTCAAAAAGTGTGCATTTTTTGCGCTTACTAAATGTAAGGGAGTTTCATAGCCAACCCCATATTCAAATGGATCTAGTGGCTCATAGGTTGGGAGCGGATCTTGTCCAACATCAGCATAGTCTTGTGAGTAGAATTCGCACTTGCCACTTGGTGTCGCGAACTGTCCATTAACTAACGGTTGGAAGTCGCCCAAATTTAAAGGCGCCCAGCCGTTTTCGGCTAGAGTCTCATAAGTGATCCCGTGAATGTATTTATGACCCGTGGCTATCATAAGACGAATACGCTCTTCGTCCGACAAATGAAGATAGGCCTCACTGAAGCCCATCGCACGCGATAGGCGACGAAATAGTTCTGTATTTGCAACCGCCTCACCTAAGGGCTTAATAGCAGGTTTATTTAGTGCTAAGTAGCCCGTACCCCAAGAGGGCATCAGTTCCAGATGCTCAAATTGCGTCGTAGCTGGTAACACAATATCCGCGTAAAGTGCTGTGTCAGTTATAAAATGCTCATGCACCACCGTAAATAAATCGTTGCGTTTAAGGCCTTCTATCACTAAATTTTGATTAGGCGCTGTTACTACTGGATTAGAGTTATAGACCATAATACATTCTACCCGAGGGTCTATGTCTGGATCGGTTAACGCTCTGCCTAATTCTGAGAGATGCAGGCTTCGCTTTCTCGGCAAATGCTCCTGAGGTGGTAGCATGACATTGTAATCAAGTGCCTCAAAAAACATAGAAAGCATAAAAGAACTCAGTCCACCGCCTTTCTCACGATAAGCACCCACAAGACCTGGCAAACACGCCACAGCACGCACTGCGGTGTGTCCATTGGAATATCGCTCCATTCCCACAACTGTGCGTATAGCGGACGGGCTAGCAGTTGCATAAGCAATAGCGAATTTTTCAATTTCTGCTGCACTTATTCCGGTGATCTCCTCTGCCTTTTCGGGAGGGTACTTACTTACCCTTTCACGTAATTCCTCAAATCCAAGACAATGCATATCAACAAAATCTTTGTCATACAAACCGTCACGAATAATCACATGCATCATGCCTAAAGCTAGTGCAGCATCTGTACCGGGCTTAACTTGGATATGCCAATCGGCGTGGACTGCTGTATTGGTTTTTATAGGATCAACCACAGCAATGGTTGCACCTGCTTTCCTAGCAGTCGCAATCGCCCCACTCCAAAGGTGTACGTTAGTCGTCGCTGTATTCGTTCCCCACAAAATTATAAATTTGCTGTGCTGTAAATCCTCAACTTGCATGCTGTCCATAGGCCCGATGACAGAAGAAATAGCGTCGTATGCTGTCGCGCCACATATGTCACCCAAAATTTCAGTCGCTCCTAAACGACTGAAAAATTGTTCACCAGCATATCGTTGTAACATGCCGATAGTCCCTGCGAAATTGTAAGGCAAGACGGCGAGAGGGCCGGATTTTTCTATAGTCTCTTTGAATTTACTAGTGATTTCCTCTATCGCCTGATCCCAACTGATTCTCACGAACTCCCCCCTACCTTTAGGTCCGCTACGTTTTAAGGGATAAAGTACTCTCTCTTGACTATAAACTCGTTGCGGATACCTTTTTAACTTTGAGCACAAAGCACCTTTGGTAAATGGATGATCTGGATCCCCTTGAAACTCTATCGCCTTGCCCTCATCATTGACGGTAACCACCCAAGCGCAGGTATCCGGACAATCATGTGGACATGCACCATGTACTTTTTTCATATCGAACTCCCTTCGCACATTTTGCGCGTCACTAAATCAATGTAGTTGACTAATGCTTTCCCGCCCAGTAGGCCCTGTCCAGGAAAGCAAAAGCGTCTCGCCCCGCAAGACTTCACACGCTCTACTCATAACTTTTCTGACGTAAGCCATCTCGAATCAAATATTCCGTCGAAATCGCATTGTGTGGACACGCGTCAACACAGGCAAAACAACGCACACACTTCGAGTCATCAATATACAACGAGTTGTAATAAAGTCCCGAGGTGTATCCAGATTCTACTGTTTTATACCGCCGTGCTTTATCATCGCCTCCAGAATCCAGTTCCGCTACTTCAACAATACAGCTCTCTATTGGTTTTACCAGCAGGCACTCATCACACAAAACACATCGGTGATTATCGATAACAGGTGCGGGCGATCGTATATCCTCAAAATTATCCTGATAAATATTCCCTGTTGAAACCCCGATTTTTTTGAGCGCAGATAAAGTCGCTCTAATCATCGGTGGTGGGCCACAGAGAAAATATGAGGCCAATTGAAAATTGGTCCTAGATTCGGCTTCTATTTCACTCAAAAAAAATTCGCTGACGAAGCCTCGCGCTCCATCCCAGTCAGTCATCGATGGCTCTTCAGAAAGCACAGGAACAAATATAAATTTATTATCTTTGCTCCAAATTTTTTTAACGCTTTTAATCTCCGCCTCACAGTAGAGATCTCTCTGAGCGCGCGCTCCATAATAGAAATAACAATCTCTTTTCACCTGAAGTTCGGCCGCATATTCAATTAACGACATGATTGCGCTCATTCCGCTCCCACCGGCGATACAAATAAAAGGAGCATTCCGATCGTCTAATGTAAATTTCCCGACTGGCCCAGCAATCTCTATTTTACTTCCAGTCCTATCCGCACTTTTTAACCAATCGGATACTTCGCCATTCGGAACCTCACGAATAAAAAAAGTTGATTCGCTCAACGGATATGATTGAGGATTGCGCGCAAAAGAGTAAGGACGAGGCCGTTCTATATTTGGGAATCCTAATACCGCGAACTGTCCCGCCTCAGCATTAGTGAATCGGAAATTCTCATCACACGATATAACTATCTCATGAGTGTCGTGAGTCACTCTGCGATGTGAGCTCACTACTCCAACACTTTTTGACACATGTGAGTTTCGCACACGACTGTCAGCCTTCGGCAACTCGAATAAATTAAGCATCAAATATTCCTGAGTACGTTTCATTTGCTAAAGCGACAACCTCAACGTCGCTTAAACTGCTGTCGGGGTTTTGTTCTCTCCATAGAGTAAGGTAACCATCTTTTCCACCCCAATTAGTCAGTAAAGTTTCATGCCGCATCTGATCATTAGCCTTTTCTACGTCCGCAAATACTGAATAGTAGGTAGGGGCAA
>Ga0315315_10004355_pt1 | contig 13050 bp, 4 predicted proteins | sample M140m3416metaG_FD_203699 | JGI IMG/M metagenome (GOLD analysis project Ga0315315, IMG submission 203699) | Ammonia-oxidizing marine archaeal communities from Monterey Bay, California, United States - M1 40m 3416 | ecosystem: Environmental > Aquatic > Marine > Intertidal zone | place: USA...
TCCAACTGCCCCCTCGACGGACGCTTCCTCCTGTGGGTAGGGGCGTTGCTGCGCGACTGCGGAGACGGAGAGGACCGGGGCAGGATGGCCCAGGCGCTCGAGGGGATCGCCGCGGCCGTTCGGGAGGTCCTGGTCCGCCCCGCCCCGCTGGAGGAGATGCCAGATTCCAAGGGCGGGGACGGCCCCTACCCTGGCCTCGGTGGCGGTGGAGGCGGTGGAGGAATGCTCGGGCTCCTGCTCGCGCCCGCCGCCTCCGCCCCCGCGAACGCGAACGCGAACGCGAACGCGAACGCGAACGCTTCCTCCTCATCGCCAACCTTCGGGGACGGGGAATTCAGGACCTACCTCGCCGCGCCGTCCAGGATCGCAGAGGCCCTCGCACGGTCCAGGGCAGTAGCCGCCGCCACGGACTCGCAGGGAGGGAGCGGACCCGGGAAGAGGCGCAAGACCTCCGCCGGATGGCGCGCCGGGGCCGGGAGGGCCAGCTGGCGCGGCCCCGGCGCGGGAGGGTACCTGGCGCAGTCGGACCCCGTTGCCACGGCCCTCATGGGCTACATCCTGTGCCACTACCTTACCTCCGACCACTGCCGCTTCCCGAACCCAGATGCATCGGCGTCCCCGGACGACCCCGACGGCGACGGCAGCCCGAGCTGCTATGCCCCATCCTGGGGCCTCGTTAGGGCGTGCTGCGCGACTGCAACTGCCACCATGGGGATGACGGCCGTCCTTCCCTCCGTCCGGGCCGGCATGGCGTGCTTCGCCCTCGACGTGCTGGGGGGGAGCCATGAGGAAGGAGGAGGTGGCGTCTGCGGCGGCGACACGCACGGCCTTGAGGGGCTGGGTCCCGCCGAAGTCGTAGACCTGCTCGTGGGGAATGACGGGTGAGTGCTCATCGCCATCCTCTGCCTTTCTTGCACGTCGCTTTCGACCTCTCTCTCTCTCGCACACTCATACTGACCGTCCCTCCCCTCGATCGCGTCCTCTCATTCGTCTCTCTCCGACGCCAACTTCTTTTCTTAAGGGTGATAACCGTCCTCCAAAGGATCACCTGTCACCCCCATCCCAGGGAAGTCGCTGCCCATGTTGCCACGATATTGCTTGACTACTTCTACAGCCTCGACCCCTTCCCCGATGGCGACGCCCAGGATTTCGACCAGGACGACGACGCCCACGTTCGGACCTCTGCACCCCCTGCGATTGCAGACCTGTTCCGTCGCGGAACTAGCGGGGAGACGGCAGGTATATATCTCGGCCGCCTCCACGCCCTTCGCGAATCGAACTCCTCACAATCTCACTCGCCAGCTCCGGCGTCGGTGCCTCCTCCTTCCTCGCTGGCTGGGACGAAGCGTAAGGCCGGGAGCGCTGCCGTGACTGACTTTTCGCACGCCATAGTCCTCGATCGACTGGGGGCAGACTTTTACATCCCATCCGCCCCAACGATCCTACCTGTGCTTATCGAGATCGAGGTGCACCTAGTCAATGCCGATCCTGTATCGGCAATTGAATTATGCCGCACCCTCGAGGCAAGTCCCGCCCCTTCCGTGGACGAGAAAAGAAAGGGTTTCTATCGCATCCTTAACTATCTGTATGAATGCAACATGCTGTTTGATGACTCCTCTGCAGAGGAACAAGGGGAAGAGTCGTTTTGTGATAGTTCGTTGTTCCACCTCCTTCAGGTAGGGACCGTCGGTATCTCTGCCATCAAGTCATTCCTAGCTAACCTATGCATAAGAGCCGATGACGAAGCAGCACAAGCCAGACTGGATGTCACTTCTGCACTAACTTCGGATGAAATTGCATCCGCAAGGGAGTGCCTCGACGAGGCAGAGGATCATTTGGCCCATTTACAATTTCACTGTCAGCGGACAATGCTTAAATTCCTTCTCAACCGCGACTATTCACCAGCGGCAGCGCTGCGGGAGGCAGAGGCGGTTGTATGCGCCCCCCCCTCCGTTGTACGGGAAAGCGTGTCCTATGTTGGTGTCGGAAGGGGAGGAAATGATTGTGATGGTCATGCTCTTGGCAAAATTCGGGCAATTCTTTCCAATAGCATTGGCTCCGACGAGGTGCTACCGATGAACGATCCGAGGCTCGGAAGAGCTGTGTCGTACGAGCCATCAGTGGAACAAAGAGACGAAGAAGGTATCGAAGGAGCTGGTTTCGGTACTTCTGAAAACGAGGTTGTCCTTCTTGAAAGTTCTGATGCAGAGGATGTGGTGGCAGCGTCGGCCGAGGAGGAGGAGGAGGAGGAAGAAGAAGAAGAAGAAGAAAGAGGAGGAGAGCAGGCAGATGAGGGCAGCGAACAAACAATGGAACTAGAGCAACTGGGCACCTCGAGCGAGGAGGACAACGATGAAGAGGAAGTTATCCAGGGAGAAGATCGAATCAAAGAGACTCAACTCGAAGCCATATCTAAGGATCTGGAACAGCCTGTTGAGGCAACTGCCGAGAGGGAGCCAATTCAAAAGAATGATTCAGAGTCTATTTCTAAAGCAACAGCAGTCTTGCAGCCAAATAAGAGGGAGAGTCCTCGCCGATCCCCTCGGCGCTTAAGCAACTTGCGCAAAAAAGATGAGCTCGGACTTCAGAGAGCCCCTAGGCACGAATCGGAGCAAAAGAACACAAAGGGAAACATCGCCGGGAAGTCTAGTCTGGACGAGGACACGAGTCGTACGCGCCGCGCCGATAAACGGAAGAAAGCGCAAGCTGAGGCCAAGGCCGCGGAGAAAGCTCGGCTTGCAGATCAAAAGGGGCGTGCTGAAGAAGAAGAGTCTATCTCGAAGGCACGCTTTGAGCAGGAAGAAGTCAAGCGGAAGGAAGCGCAAGCTGGGGCTGAGGCTAAGGCCGCGGAGAAAGCTAGGCTTGAAGAGAAGAAGAGGCGCATTTCAGAAGAAGAGAATATTGAGAAGGCCCGTCTCGAGCAGGAAGAAGTCAAACGGAAGGAAGCCGAGGCTGAGGCTGAGGCCAAGGCCGCAGAAAAGGCTCAGCTTGCAGAGCAGAAGAGGCGCGCCGCAGAAGAAGAAGCTATCGAGATGGCGCGTCTTGAGCAGGAAGAAGTCAAACGGAAGAAAGCGCAAGCCGAAGCTGAGGCCAAGGCCGTGGAAAAAGCTCGGCTTGAAAAGGATGAGAAGAGGCGCGCTGCAGAAGAAGAGGCTGCTGAAAAGGCGCGTCTTGAGCACGAAGACGAGAAACGGAAGAAAGCTGATGATGAGGTCGAGGCCACAGATGCAGTTCAGCTCAATCAGGAGACAACTGCTGTCGCTAGTAAAGACGTTGAGGGAACGTCGAGTGGGTTGTTCGTCGCTCGCGCGGTGAAGTCTGTCATGAAGCTGCTATCTCCTAAGTCGCCGAAGAAGAAACCGTCTGTGGTGATTGACCTGCTCGATGCTTCAGAAGATGACAGCGATGAAGAGGAAAACAACAACGGATCTGGAGATGAGATTACCAAAGAGCGTATTGAATCCTTGACGTATCGAGAAATGCAACGCGAGTGCAGAACCCGCAACCTCCCTGCTACGGGTAAATCTAACGAGCTCCGCCAACGCCTTTTTTCCCTAATCAAGATTCCAGATGTCGGAGAGGTGCAAGAGAAAGGAATTACTGCCAAGGTAAAACAAGAATTAAAGGAAGCCGAGGTGCCAAAGCAAGAAATCGCTGTCAAGTTAGAAGAAACATCAAATCAAACCAAGGATCAACATCCTGCAGATATCACAGTCAATTCGGTTGCGGGCCCACCTCTTGATTTCGAGAGAGACGGTCTCTCGAAGAGATATATCAGTGACCTCAAATATCACGATCTTCAGAAAGAGTGTGCTATGCGCAATATTCCCGCAAAGGGAAAGGGAGAAGATATCCGACAGCGACTCTTCGATTTTGTTTCGAATGGCTACAATTCTGAGCCTGTTGCCGCCGATATTTCGGCTTCCAACGAAGGAAATACTGACGCGATAGCAGCGGTGTCTTCCGCTGCGGCGGATAATTTCGCTGCCCAAGCTCCTTCCATGGGGACAGGAGTCATCGCCAGACTGAAGGGCGTGGTATTGGATACCGCGTACTATCTTTCTCCGAAAGCCGCTAAGAAGACGAAGTTGGAAGTTATCGATCTCATGAGCGATTCTGATGACGAAGACGCTGCAATCAGTCCTGCAGCAACACCTTTAGAGAAAGTGAAAGAAGAAGAAACAGTTGTTCGGCACGAGGATGACAAAACATTGCTATCCGCTCAAGAAATCGACGGTATGTCTTATCGTCAGTTGCAGAGCGAATGTAAGATTCGAAATCTGAGGGCGACTGGGAAGGGCACCGATCTCAAGGAGAGGCTTATGGAAACCATTAAAAATCAGCAGAATATTCCGACTGCGATAGGTGGTGATTTCGCAGCACCTTCTCCAATGTCCAGTCTCGCGTCAACGCCCGGCGATGTTGGACGCCGGGTGTTCTCACGGACGACGCCCTCCTCTACTGGTGTAAGGAGGCAAAGGGGCGAAGTTAGAGGCGATTGTGTGGCAGTTTTGCCGGCTGTCTCTGAGGAAAATGAGATTGACATCGCTGGTAGCATTGATGACAAGGATAGGAAGGAGAAGGTCCCTGCTTCAACAAGGAATCCTCGCCAAGGACGTCGCAAGAGGGAAGAAGATGACAAGGTCACAGAAAAAGCATCAAACCAAAATGCCTCTCCGAAAAGAAAGCAGAAGCGCAAAGCAATTGCGACGCCAGCATCAACGTACTCAAGGAGAACCAGATCGAGCGCACGAACAACAAGGTCTTCCACTCGTTCCAATAAGCGGTCATAACATAGCAAGGAGACGATAACGGATTTCATTCTAAGGCGAGCAAACTTTTTGACTTGGTAGCCATAAGCTTTATAACTAATTATATAGACTTAAAAGCGCAGATATGTGCCTACAACTTACCACCCCCATTCGTTGTCCACCTTCGCATTCCTCTTCCATCCGTCTGGAATCTTGAGGGCGAGTACAGAAGGCCCACCTTTCTCGAAATGTTCCACTAGCCTCTCCCCTAGCAGATTTAAGTAGATTTGGTCGGATGAGGCCTCCCGGAGCGAGAGGAGGACGTGAGCGTTAACTTGGCCGTCCTGCTGGCAGCTGCTAAACGCCCGCTCGACTGCGTCGTCGCGCTCAGCTGTGTCGGGGGGCATGAAGGAGAGGACGTGAAGCAGAAACGAATAGAAGTGCGAAGATGTGACAGTAGTTACTGTCTGATCACGTCCACCCTCTTCTCCTTCCTCTCGGCTCATGCCAGACTGTGCCGCCCTTCGCTGCCTGTCGACGTCCTTCCAAATCCCCATGCCGACCCTAAGGGCGTCCCGGCGCCGCCTCTCGGTGTCCTGTGCGGCTGCCGCGCAGGCCCTCATTGCGTGGCCATATGAGGAGGCGTTGGGGACGATCCCTGATCCCAATTTAGTTTGTTCGCTCCGCTGCTGCTCGCGGATCCTTACGAGGACGGCTGCTGCCCGGTACGCCCGATCGGTGTCGGAGCTGTTGGCCCACGCCGCAACGGCCTGGTTCCAGTCGGTCACGTCCGGTCGGAGGAGGGGATCGCCCCTGACGGATGCGTATTCCTCCATGCCGACGACAATCTGCTCCGCCCGCTCTGCGACCGACGCAGGTCCCGCCGTGCTCCCGAACATTCGCAAGACCAGGCGGTACGTCCGCTTGTCGGGCAGGGGTAGGTGCAGGGGCAGGGGCAATCCCGGCACGCCCTCAGCGTTGGCAGCGGCTTGGGAGTGGGCCTTGCCTCGCTGCAAGTGTCTCTCCATGCGCGTCAATATCTCGTCCGCCCTTTGGGCCCTGCCAATCAGAGCCCTGCCTCCCACGGATTTATCAGCAAGCATCTCCAGGGCCCGGTTGCACCGGGAGGTGGTGGCCTTGTCGACGCCCCGCCGCACACCCAGGAGCGAATCGTCGAGGAGTCGGAGGAGGTAGCGTGTGGGCCTGTCCAGCTCGGGGCATACGAGAGGCGGCACTCCGTCAGAGTAGAGATCCGCGTAGTCGGCCCGAGGGAACCAGTCCGTCCATCTCGCGCCTGCGCTGGCATCGGAGTGGGCAGCGCGGCCGTCCATGGCGAGGGCGTCCCGTATCTCGCACGACGGCGCCTCCAACGCACAGCCCGACGACGAGATCCATGGCAACGAGACCTGCTGTATCGGTAGGCGGCGGACCAAGTCGCGGCGGCGCGCTGGCCTCGACGAGAGGGACAGGGCCCGAGAGGCAGAAGCGGCAGCTGCCGCGGCGGCGGACGCCCTCATGGCCGTGATATTTGTGATGTTATGACGACAGAACAACAGTGAACAAAATGACGACATGACGATGCCAAGTTCGAAAGAAGATACCTGCCTGAGTACTTTGTACATTATGCATACGGTCTCAATTAATAATACTCTACTAGTAGTGTACGAGCTTGTACATGATGTACGAGCTCGTATGCACTCTACTAGCTAGAGTAGCTATGCATAGTATCGAGATGCATACGAGCTCGTACTACTATCTATACATGTACTAGCTACTCTAGCTAGTATTATGCATAATATTTGTTTTACTAGTACTACTAGAGTACTAGTACTACTACTAATAGCTAGTATGCATAATACTAGAGTGTGCCTACAACTGCTAATACTTCTAGCTAATATTAATATTATCATGAGCTGGCTTGGCGAGCCTTCGTGCTGACGTAGTTTGCATAGTTGAATACGACACGTACCATAGGCTGTCGCAACGTTGTCTGCAATCACACTGACACGGGTCAAAGAACAAGAGAAAACACACATGCTTATGACATAAGAGCGATTGAATCCTGAACATGCCCAACCGCCTTATCACCACGGCGGCCATATGTTCGGTCGCGGCTGCGTTGCTTTCCCCTTCCGATGGTTTCGCTCCCACGATGGCAGGGCGCGTCCGCAGCAGGGGCAGGGGCGAGGGCGGCGCCGTGTCACTGCGTGCAGCGAGCACGTGCGACAGCGAAATCGATCGCCGTTCGGCCATCTTTAGAGGGGCGTTCGGCGCTGCGGCCGCATCGGCGTCGACCATCATTATCCCGCAAGCCGCCCATGCGGCTGCCGCCCCGGCCAAGGCCAAGGCTCGGATACCGACATGGAAACTTGACAAGGGTGTCGAGTTCCCCACTCTGGCCCTTAACACAGTCGGCCTGACCGCGGAGGACACCGAGCGCGCCCTGGGCCTCGCCGTGGCCGAGGGGTTTAGCCATGTCGATTTCCATCCCGGCAAGGAGAGGGACGGGGTCGCTGCGTACGTCGCCAAGCATGGCCGGGATGGGCTCTTTCTCAACACCAAGATCCGCAAGGCGCCGCCGGGTACATCGCCCGCGGACGCAGCCGCCCGGGTCAAGGCGCAGATCGATGAAGATCTCAGAGTGCTTGGGATCGGCCAGGTCGATATGCTCATGCTGAGGGACAGTCCAGATCCCGCTGTGATTCAAGCCCAGTGGGCAGTCCTGGAGGAGGCGCTCGCGCAAGGCAAGACCAGGTCTATCGGCGTCATTAATTTCTGCGAGGGGGCGCTCAACGCCGTTCTCGAGACGGCCAAGGTCAAGCCCGCCATCAACTACTACATGCTCCATGTCGGTATGGGGCCCGAAGCCCACGGTTTGCGGACCTTTGGGGAGTCCCGGGGCATCAAGACGTTCGCGTACGGGGCTTGCGGCGAGCCGGGTCCAAGCGAAGAGCTCCTGTCAAGTCCTGTTCTTGGCCGGATCGGGAAGGTGCACCAGAAAACGCCAGAGGAGGTGGCTCTGCGCTGGGTTTTGCAGACAGGGGCAGCGGTGAGTGTCCGCCCTACGACCGAATTCGGGCTGGGTACGAGCGCCTGTCGGGAGGGGAGCAAGTGCGCGGACGGAGTCAAGGTCAGGGCCGATGCATTCGGTTTCAAGCTCTCAGCTAAGGAGATGTCAGAGCTGAGTGCCATGACCAGTCCAGATGACAACCCTACACTGTTTTCCTCTGCGGGATGCCCTGGAGCCTTTGTCATGCCAAAGTAGACCTATTGCAATTCCTATTGTTGATTCTATTAGCTGACTTCTTGATTTATGTATTTTATCTTAATCATATTATTATTAAAAATTTGTCTAAATATGTATGTATCACGTACGTACAAGTTAGCATACTAGCTAGCCTCGTGGCCCTAACCTTCGTCTGCTGTACAAATTCAATTTGCAATCAATTTGATAGCTTTCGGGTACTTCTGCGTAAAACCTCAACTCCTCCAAAGTGAGGGGATCTCCCCAAACCCTACGATTTCCCCATAATACGTACAGTATGTAACCATATTATATACTACTAGCTACGTACGAGTTTCGAGCTCGTATACTCTAGCTAGTATAGCATACTCTCTCGTATATAATTAATGCATATTTTATAATAATATTACTACTAGCTACTAGCTAGTAGTAGGAAATGTATGCATACTCTAGTACGTAGCGTACTAAAGGGTCGTATTAAGCATAATACAAGCGTAGTACTAAATATATATTAGTATATACGCGAGCGTAGTACACAGTTTCCATACTAGCTATGCATAGTATGCATACTACTACTACTAAAGAGTACGAGCTCGTATGCATAGTACTAGAGTACGAGAGTATGCATACTAGCTAGTGGACTAGTAGTAGCCATGCATTCCAGATTCCAGCTGCGCGCGTTGGGGGGGGCAGCTCGCTCCAGGAGAAGCTGCAAAGATACTAGCTAGAGTTAGTACGAAGCCAAATAAAAAAATTAAAAAAATAACAGTAAATACATAGATAAATGCCAGCTTATTTTTCCGACGCAGCTACAGCGATATCAAGAACAACCACCGCCATGTTGCACGAGGGCAAGGATGCCGACGCCGACATGTCATTCGGGGTCGCCGGCATCCCGGAGGAATATCTTCGCGACCCGTTCTCGGCTGAGCCGGTGCTGGAGAATCTGCGCCGGGTCGACGCCGACGCCGCCCCGCTGTCCGACCTTCTGGCGGCCGCCGACGCCGACGTCCAGCTGCATTCGGCACGGATTCGGGCCGTACTCACGAACGATCCGTCTGCCGTCTCCACCTACGACCCGGTCACCGATGGGCTGGTTCGGGAGCGGTTGGCCCGCAGGGTGCAGAGAGAGGACGAGGGGAAGAGTCTTAGAGTCGGCGCCGACCAGATCCTCCGCCTGCTCGACGCCGGGCCCTCCAGGGACCACATGACAAAGGCCGAGGTCCTGCAGGAGCGGCTAGAGCGGTGGGGGAGGGCCCTTGAGCTCTACGTTTGGTGCCCAGAGGGGAGCGGAACTGATCATCCGGCAGGGGCGCTGACGGCTTCGGCTGGCGCCGTCCGCAATACTCCAGTCTCCCCGACCAGCAAGAAAGGGGGCGATCAGATCGAGCTGCTCACCCTGCTGGACAAGCTTTGCGAGGGTTGCTCGGGGGAGGAAGAGCTCTCCGAGGCCCTTTCGCAAGCGTCCCAGATGTGCACGGCCCTCGTCGAGGAGACCTCCCTCGCAGTGAGGGACTGCACCGAGGATGCGGCAGAGGCCGAAGATGCCTACCACATTAGGCTCGAGGCGCACTCCATCATGGCTAAGAGGGCCGCCGAGGCAGCAGAAAGTATCGAGGAGCAGTTTCGGACTAATGGCAGGGCTGCCCTCAAGATCGGCCAGCAGCTTGAGCTGAACGAGGCCAAGCGGGGGCAATGCGAAAGCGCCGCTGTCCTGATCCGGAGGTGGTGGACCATGGAGAACCTGGCCGAGCAGGAGGAGACGTCCGGGGAGCAGATACGGGTTGAAGACGAGGTCCGTGGCGTCATTGACCCCTCCACAGGCGACATGGATACCCTCTACACCAAGAAAGAGAACAGCCTCGAGGCCTCCAAGGCCCTGAAGATGCTCAGGGCTGTTGTGAAGCAGCGCGGGTCGACCCCATCTGGCTCTCTCATGGACCAGCAGTCTATTCGTCGATTTGAGCTGACGAGTGGCCTCATTGAGCGCACATCCAAGGCGATTGAATCTCGTCTCTTAAGTTCCTTTTCTAATGTCTACACCCGCGGGGGGACGTACGATTTCTCGTCTCCTAAAGCTGCCGCCCGGAAGGGTAGATTAGACTGGATTGCGCTGCGGGAGCTGGCAGAGGCTCTCACTTACTTTGACAACGGTCGGTCTCTTCATAAGAGGTATGTACAGATGGTTGTCTTTTCCCGCTTCCCGGAATTCGCTGATGGGAAGAAGCAGAAGAAGGACGACGAAGGAAAGGAGAGTGACAATGAGGATGACGATTTTGACATGGACCTCACTCGCAGCAAACTTTCTGCCTTGTTCCATCGAGTCTGCGAGGTTGTCACGGCCGAATTCCAGCTCATCGCGAACGTCTTTTCGTCTTCGGTCTCATCCATTTCCACCGGGGGAGGATCTTGGGACACGCAGGCGATGGATGCTGTCCCGATACGGGTTGCCCGTGCTCTCCTTCAGCGCGTCATTAGCGACCCCAAGAATGGTCTACAGGCTCAGACCGATAAACTCCTCTCTACCATTGACCGGAGAGGTGATTTTGATACAGGGACAAAGAAACTGGACACATTCATCGTAATACATGAAAAGGCGGCGGTGCTATTCACAATGCTCAAGGATGCGGCGGAGGAGCATTTCGTTCCAAAGGATGATAAAGAAGTCGAATCCGACCCTGCAAAGAAGGCTTCGTCATCTCTTGTTCAATTTTTGACGACGCAGCAGATGGCTCTGAGCGAGGGCCATCGACGAGGCTATCTCAACCTCGAGTTTCGATTACTTCATCACGAATGCTGTTCTAGCCTCGATAAAACTGGTGCGAAGTTAACGAGGCCCTACCAGCTGAAGGCGGACCCACTCATTGTCGCTGCTGGGCGGATAGGCGGAGGAAGCACGAGCGGATCGGGAGTCGGTGTTTATCAAGCCCCCGTCATGCCCCTTGATAAGGCGTACCTGAAGAAAACGGGCTATGCCGATTTGCTAAATGGCCCATTGAAGCAGTCCGTTTTGCGTCAACCATTGATCAATGCGACGGATTCTCTCGCACGAGCGCGTCTCATGTTTGGTGGGTCACAAGGAAGAGGGGGAGATGCTGATGCGAGCGCACGAGTCATCACTGCTATTTATTCCCAAATGTGCACGTTTTACGGCGACTCATTCCTCTTCCCTATCGTCGAGAGCTTGGGAGAAGGACTCAATCCTAACCCCCCCATGACGCCGCCCAGCCTTCCGTTTAAGGAGGACACACCGCCACATGACTTTGGCGTGAACGGATCTTTCTGGGTTGCCATTGAGCGAGTCCATTCCGCCGCGAATGCCTTTGACAGGGAGCTCTGGGCCGAGCAGAGAAGTGGCAGCGTTCGCGTCTACGAGATGCTCGTAAGCACTCGGAACCGCTCCAGCCTCGCAGCAGCCAATGAACGGAGACTTAATTTCTTTCAAGACCTCGAAGAGCGTGGCGAAGCTGCCATCCTCCGCGCGCTAGATACCCTGAGCCTTCACATCCAATGGATTCTTGTCGCCGGTGGGGAGAGCATGCTCGCCACTGGAGGGACCCGGCTACTTAATGCGGTCACAGGCAAGGCCGGCGGGCCTTACGCTGTTCCAGAAAAGGCTTCGCTTGATACAACCAACAGCCCCGCTGTCAAGGCGCTCACCTACTGCCTCCGTGCTCAGTTCGTGCACACTCAGGCAGCGCTAACCCCAGAGTCGCTATCCGCCTTCTGGACGGCACTGTCCATGCGGCTTTATGACATTCTCGTTGCCCGACTGCTTCAGCACTACTTTGTTTCCACTGTTGGCGCCGTCGTTCTATCCCGGGACGTGGAGGCGCTGCGCTCTGTCGCCATGCTGGCTGGTAGCGAGCACACGCACTGGAACAATCTCCGGGAGCTGTTGACTCTATTCATGACACCTCCCGAGTCACTCAAAACGATGCTTGTGGGCACGGATGGGGACCTCAAGTCCGGGAAGGGCTTGTTCAGCCAAGTGGGCAGGGATCAGTCGCTCGTCTTCATGAGCCGGAGGGTAGACTACCGCACAAAAACGAACCAAGGGATGAAGAAGTGCCAATGGGTGGCGGATTTGCTGGACGATTTGGGAGTCCAGGATCCTACCGATGGTGCTGTCAATATTGCGCTCTACTCCGCTGAGCAAAGCCGAAAGAATTAGTACGAGGCGAATTCTAGAGGCCAGAACCTATCTCTTTTTAATAATGCATTCGAGCACTTACTAGTAACTATACACTATCTCTATTGTATCCATAGTAAGTAGAGACTGCAATTTAAACTTGCTATGCATACAGCTACAAGAGTACAGCTAAAGCTAAAGCATACGAGAATGCATTCACGTATACATACTGTACGTGGTGTATTAGTTTACGCTTCTGATATTACAGCATGTATGAATACTACCTCGCTGTACGAGCTCGTAGTATAAAAAATAATACAGTACTCTAGCTAGGAGTATGATTACCATTCCGTTGCCAGCCAAAAATGGAGCAGAAAAATGACCCAATGCAGCTCCCATAATAATATAATTTAGCAACGGGTCTTAGCTCCTCTTTCGCTTCGGATCTACCTACATGGACTGCATCATCCCAGGCCACTCGGTCCGTACGTTCGCCGCATCCGTGTCGTGCCTGAGCAAGATAGGCAAGGAGGCCTATCTGTCATTCGATCCCCTTGAGGGCTTGACACTTCGCTCCCTCAACGACGCCAAGTCAGCCTACGGGTCCTTCCGTTTCGGCCCGTCCTTCTTCGAACGTTGTTCGTCCCCCCCCCAGCCGGCGAGGCGCCGTTCCGGATCTAGGCATGGGATGAGAACGGGACTTAATGCCAGGGTGGGATCCAGGAGCCGATCCAGAGACCAGCAATCCGAATCCAATGATGATCTCGGAGAAGACGGAGATGACAGCGATGACGACGGACGTTTTCTCTGTCGAGCCTCGCTTAGGATCGTCCATTCCGTTCTCCGCACCCGGAAGGGAGTGGTCTCACTTCGCATAAGATCACTAGGGCACATGCCTGACTGCGACGACAATAACGATGACG
>Ga0315315_10004356_pt1 | contig 13048 bp, 9 predicted proteins | sample M140m3416metaG_FD_203699 | JGI IMG/M metagenome (GOLD analysis project Ga0315315, IMG submission 203699) | Ammonia-oxidizing marine archaeal communities from Monterey Bay, California, United States - M1 40m 3416 | ecosystem: Environmental > Aquatic > Marine > Intertidal zone | place: USA...
GATAATGATACGGTGGATGGCGGAGGCCAGAGGCGCCAGAGGCCAGGGGCCGCCAGGAGTCCGTGCGTCGGTGCGTGTGTGTAGAAAGAAAATACCATGGGACATACTACTAGGCTAGTAATATGCATCCTAGAGTACGAGCCGGAGTAGCTGTGCTAGCGGCGCGCAGGCGCTCAATCGAAGGCTCTTTGTCTGCGCGGTCACTGTACTTTTGCACCGCTTCGGAACTCATACAGCAGCTGTACATACTCTAGTACCATACCTGCCTGGAGATCTACACGCATGTACTATGCATATTATGCATACTGTAGTAGCTATGCATAATATATAGTACTCTAGTAGTATGCATATGCCTAATATTATGGATAAGAGCTCGTAGTATGCATACGTATTATGCATAATATCCGTAGTACATGCATAATACGAATGATGTATGTCTACTAATCTAGTACGAGCTCGTACACGTGTAGTGGATCCATAAAACGCACGCATGCGTGTGTCAAGAGTCACCTTTGTACTATGCATAGAGTATGCATACTCTCTAGTACTCTAGTAGTACTTCGTCGAGTACTATATTAGTACTAACTAGTAGTATGCATACTCTAGCTAGGATACTACTACTAGAGCTATTTGTAATACTACGAGCATGCACTATACTAGCTAGTATATTAATATTATTATTATTATGCATAGTACTAGCTAGAGTATTCATACTACGAGAGAAGAATAGTACGAGCTCGTACTTTAGTAAGTGGAACCTTCTACAGCTTTACCGCACCGTTGCTTCTCGTCATGAATAGATATCTACGAGGGAAATGTACTGGAGGAACGAACGTCAAAAGGATGGATATCGTGTGACGGTGTCTGTGCTCCAATCGTCGTGTCTCACACGTCACGTCGACCTCACAGGAAATTTGTAAGTGACGGCAAGATGACGACGACCCCCGTGGGGGAGGGCTCGGCAGGACGCGGGACCGGGCACCGGGGCGAGATCGAGAAGAGGATGCCATCCTGGCATCGCGTCCGCCACTCGGTAATCACGGGCTCGGGCAAGTATTAACGGTAACGGACATGCAGGGAAATCAGCTTTCGTCCATCGGTCGGAGTCGAGCGGGGGCGGGGAAATCGATCCATTCATGCTCGTTTTGCCTGATGGGCAATGGACCGCCGATGCACGGCCGGCGCCCACTTGGTGGCTTGACGGTTGGGAGACTGGCGAATACGTGCAACGGCGTGCCGAGCCATAGTCCGCGTGAATGTGCACAGCATTCGACGACATGGGTTTGTCCGCCGCCGCTGGAGCTAGAGCATCGGTCTGTCGGCCCCCGTTCAAACGTATGCATACGTACACGTACTGTAGCTATTAGGAATTCCTAGTACATTTGTACGGACGCAAGTACGAGTTTTCACTATGATTTTCTTCGATGCATCACTTTTTCTTTCCATTCGTCCTGGATCTCACCCATCACGCCTCAACTGAAATTTCAGGTCGAACGCAAGATCATAGCTACCATGACGATGATCGAGAAGGATCCGAAGGCGTCTGGGGAGGAAGAGGCTAAGCTACCCCACAAAAAGCGCCGCAAGACTGATCAGGAGGATGCGGCAGCTGAGGAGGAAGACGAGGCCGACGCCGACACTGAACCACGGATGTCCCGGTCGATTGACCGTGAAGGGATGCCCAAGGCCCGCGTGGTCCGCCTCGAGCAGAACCGCAAGGCCGCCCGCGAGTCGCGCCGACGGAAAAAGGTCATGATCGAGGAGCTGCAGAGGTCGGTTATCTTCTTCTCTCGCGCCAATGGCACCCTCAAGCAGCAGAACGAGGAGCTGCAGCGAATTCTTTTCCAGGCACAGGCGCAAGTTTCCCAACTCGAGGCGTCCGGCGCTACTGCTGCCAAAGATGGCGATGGTGCGGGCGCGGTAAATGGTGGCAATGAGGCCTCCAACGGGGACTCTTCCAATCTTGACCCCGCTGCGGCGCAGCAGGCGGTCGCCGCCGCTCAGCAGGCACAGATGCAGCTCCAGAACCTGTTGCAGCAACAGCAGGCAGCGCAAGCAGCGACCCAGGCCATGTACGAGAGCCAGGTGAGTGTGTAATAGTCAGTTTCCAGAGCCGGACCGAGCCCAGCTGATAAGAACTAGTTCCGAAGAACAAAATTTGGGACAACGACGTCTAATTTCCTCTTGATCATTTTTCCTTCTTTAATGTCCACGCAAAATCGCAGGGATTTCCCCCCGCTGCCGCCCGCGCTGCCGCGCAGACTTTCACCCCAACTGGAGGAAGCGACGGTGCCCCAGTCCCCGCCCCGACCGCCGACGGCCAGGCCCAGCCGGCCGTGATGCAATTCGATCCCCAGGCTGTGCTTGCCATGCAGCAGCAGATGGCGGCGCAGATGCAGAACGGCCAGGCCGCGATGAACCCAATGTTCTTCCAGCAGCAGACCATGCAGCAGGTGGTTCCCCAGCAGGGTGTTGCCCCCGCTCCCGCTCCCGCTGCCCCTGCCCCCTCGAACGAATCGGGCGTCTAAGTCAGCCTAGCTGGATCCAGTAGACGATAATACGAGCTCAGATGTATGGGTTCGGACAACCGGGGAAAACTGCAGGGGACGAAGCGGGCCACTACATGATGTATCCTCATGAGAGGAGGGGACAGAACTGATGTCAATTTGAAAGGGTTAGGTTTATTTCATTTCAAGGTATGGATATAAATAAATATATGCATACCATAGTAACGTGTAAGTACTACTACTACTCTAGTACGAAGTTACTAACTATGAATACAGCTACTCTACTCTATTACTGTTTGCATACTTGCTGTCACCATGCGACCACTAGTACACTTGTAGTATTATGCATATTATGCATACAGCTGAATACATACTACTCTAGCTAGTAAATGATGTATACATACTCTAGCTAGTAGTAGTAGTATTTCTTTATTTTTACTATTATTTGCATTTGCGTACGAAACTCCGTAATTAGATTGAGCTCGTGCGCAGATTAAGTCCACGGGCCCAGGTTGAATAAAATCACATCAACACAGAGCAGACAGACGTGCCAACGAAGGACTGCAGTTGATCACAAGCTCCAGACCCCAAACTATTTTGCAATCAGCCTACCGGTCTGCAATAGATACGCTGGCGATGGCATCTATGACGACCTCCGGGTCGTCGGGTCTCCTGAACGAGCGAGAGGTCGTTCGTAGAACCGGAATCGAGGCAATATCGCAGTTCCTCAACGTGCACACGAGCTTCGCCGTCCTTCGGGCAAGTGGCAAAGTAGTGGTATTTGACACCCGGATACCCATCCAGCTCGCATTCTATGCATTGGTAGAGCATGGTGAGTACATTTGTCGCCCAGAATGGCGCCGCCGTGGAGGTTGATATACGGAAAAGCGAGATCGAGTCGCTGTCAAGCAAAGGGCTTCTCCCCAGGATATGAGCGTTTTTGAATATGAATATTATTTCTTTGGAATACGAAAATATGCGCTCATCTAATAAGAAATTGATTCCTTTCGACCTCTTACACGCCGACTTGAACACCCCTCCAACCGCCCCGCCCCGTCCCCTAGATATGCAAGCGGCACCGCTCTGGGACTCGAGTACTCGGCAATTTGTGGGTCTGCTGACAGTAACCGATTTCATCGATGTGTTGAGGTATTACCGACGAACGAAGGGGAACGTGTCGACCTTGGCAACTCGATCCATCGCTGACATCCTCTCAGACAGTAACATTCTCGGGAGCGTGTTGGTTCGGCACGTGCCCAAATGCGGCCAGAGAGACGCAGCAGCTGCCCAGGCGGCCTCACACCATGGTGTCTTTATCTCCGCCTCTGTGAATGCGACGCTGAAGCAGGCCTGCTTGCTGCTCCACCGGCATTCGCTCGACTTTCTCCCCGTGATACTAGAGGACGACATGCGCTGCCTCGCGACCATAACGTACACAAACATTTTGGAGCATCTCGTGACGCACTTTAGGGAGCAGCGGCGCCTGTTTGACGATACCGTCTTTCATCTGGGAATTGGAACTTACCACGAGGACGTTGTGACGGCACGGGCGACTGAGAGCCTGGCGGAGGTCCTGCACATTCTCCACGTGAACGGCCTATCGGCCATACCGGTTGTGGACGACAACAGCAAGATCGTCGGCGTTTACAGCCGGTCTGATATCACGTTTCTGGCAGCCGCAACGGACGCCGAGGACGCCGTTTCTAATCTCGACTTGACCTTGGATGTTTTAATGTCGCAAAGACGGACTGATGTGACGACGCCTGACGCCTTACATACCTGCACGAAAGCGCACACTCTACAGTCCATCTTTGAGTACTTTGCCCAATGGAAGTTCAATCGCCTAATAGTCGTTGACGAGCATGAGAGAGTGGTTGGAGTAGTGAGTGCGCGAGACTTGGTCGCATACTTCCTGGAGGACATATGATGCCATTTTTCTTCGCACGAAGACTGATCGGGTGGATACAGAGAGATTGAAACGTTTGAACTCTTTCACGATCGGATTTGTTCGGTGCGAGATTTTTGCTTGCATATCGGTTTTGTTTGGAAACTTTGGGTCAGCTGCCTTTTCAATGCAGCGGTTGACGAGTTGCGTTAAAGCTTGTTGAATAGTCAACAAGAAGAGCAAGATTCACCAGACCAAAAATGGCTGGCCAGATTTTTAAATAATATAGGCCATAACCAGGGAAAATGAAAATAATGTGTACGCCTATAATAGAGAAGGAGCAACTCTTTGCCCGGGTCAGAAACTATGCATATTTATTTGTATCTGGTGGTAAGCATGTTATGATTGGCATCCTTCCTCTACCACCACGATATAAATAATAAAGAAATTATTGTGAACCAAGGTCATCTGAATAGTGTAGGTATACCTCAAGCGAATTCCTTGTATGCATACTAGCAACTAGAGATAGTACGCATATTAAAATATATTGTTAATATTATGTATAATACACGTGTACTGGCTAGTACGAGCTCGTATGCATAATATGTATGAATACTACTCTCATAGTACACATACATACATACATACATAATTTTATGGATATCAATCACATACATACATCATGTACGTACAATTAGCTAAAGTAAAGTGTATTCATAAGTTCGCATGCCAGCTACAGTACATGATGCTCGTATTTAGATTACTAGAGTACTAGCTAGTATCCTCTTTCATTTTGCATACCATGGTACATACTCAATTTACCGTAACAACTCTTAGGGAAGAGCTCCTACTATGCATACGTAGTAGGGAGTATGCACGCATGGTATGACAAACGGCCAACAACCAGTTGACGGAAAGTGCAGCGTGCAAGGACGAAAGGAAGAGAGCCGATTGTGCGAGCGAGCGAGGTCTGAAGCGCCGCAGGCACCGCGTGAAAATTATTGTTTCCGGGTGCCTACGGAATTGGAGAGGGAGTTACCACCTACCAGTGGTACCAAAAACAAAGTTTGTGTTCCAATGTGAGTGTTATATTTTTGTTCCCCCCTCCAAATAGGACCATGGCCGAGACCAACGCTCCCTCCAGCGACAATAAAGGAGCTGGAAACAAGGACGCCACGTTTAATCCTGAGAAATTGGTACCGCAGCTCGCTGAGCATAAGATAACAGAGCTGGATATGCGGACAGCCATCCGAGTCCTTGAAGCTGTCGCGTCGCTCAACCCTCGCCGAAAGAAAAAGCAAAAGAACAAGGGCAAGGTCAGCAACATCGAGGAGAACGTCGACTTCAATGATGGAATTAAGCAGTACAAGGAAAGCAATCTTCGACCACTCCGTAAGGCCTTGAGCCTATGCTTCGATATCCATAAGCAAGTAATGTATGAGGGCAAGACGGAGAATCAACACTACGCCGGTCAAATGGCCGAACGAACGCTCAAGCGACAGAAGCTCTCAGAAAGCGCGAACCAGCAGAAATATATCGCCACAACGGCGCTTCGGAGGGGTAGGGTTGAGAAGCTAGAGAAGCTCAAGGAGGATGCCGAAGAGGAGGAGAGAATGAAGATGCTATCGATGGTTCCAGATGGACACGTCGACACGGAAGCGATCACAGGACCGTTTCAACCCATGCTGTTGGAGGATGAGAAGAAGGATGCGGAATCCGAATCGAAGGGAACGGGTGAAGGCAGTGGCATGGCAGTGGAAGGGGGAGATACTGTCAAGCTTCCCAAGCTCCGATCGTGCTACGTCTGCAAAATCCGATTTCGGGACCTCCATCACTTCTACGACCAATTGTGCCCCAGCTGTGCCTCGATCAACTTTTCCAAGCGTCACCAGACGGCAGACCTTAGTGGCAAAGTCGCCGTCGTGACCGGCTCACGGGTAAAGATTGGATACCAAACCTGTCTTAAGCTCCTCCGGGCAGGAGCGACGGTTGTTGCCACTACCAGATTTCCCAACTCGTCGGCCGCCACCTACCGCGCTGAGCGAGACTTCGAAAAATGGGGTGCCAGGCTCCACGTTTACGGATTGGACCTTCGGGACGTTACGGGACTAGAGGCCTTCACTCGTTTCCTTAAAGCCCGGTATGGTGAGCAGGGGATTGACATTCTAATCAACAACGCCTGTCAGACTGTGCGAAGGCCAAGTGCCTATTATACACCCATGGTGGCCAAGGAGCAGACACTCTGGAAGGATGCGGATGCATTGCACAGGTCGCTCTTGGATGGATGCATTGAATTTGAACGCGTTCGCCGCCAGCTGGTCCAGGACCATTCCGCAAAGGGCAAAAGGGCTGGAAGGCTGGAAAATGGCGGCGAAAATGAGATCCCGTTGGTCCAATTGGCCATGGATGTCGACCAAGCCGAACTATGCAGCGCGGCAGAGAAAGACACCGGCTGCGGAAAAAGTGATGGCGAAGCAGCTCCGATGGACCTTGTGGCGGTGCCATCCGCAGCCGCTGCCGAGACGGAGCAGACCAGCGTCCCCTTCGAAGCAACGGGGCTGTCGCACTCTGCCGCCATGTCGCAAATGGCGATCGTTCCGGAGGACGTCGGCGTGTCTGACTCCATCCTTCCCCCGGGCGTGTCCGACATCAACGGGCAGCAGCTCGACCTTCGCAAAACCAACTCGTGGTTGCTCAAGATGGACGAGGTTTCCACTCCCGAAGTGATGGAGTGTATGTTCGTGAATGCCATCGCGCCCTTCGTGCTCAACTCTCGCCTGAAGCCCCTCATGACCACTCCGGGCGGGACCGACCGGCCCAACCGCTACGTGATCAACGTCTCGGCCATGGAGGGCAAGTTCTACCGCTACAAAATGCCCAACCACCCGCACACGAACATGGCCAAGGCCGCGCTGAACATGCTCACCCGCACTTCTTCGGAGGACCTAGCCAAGCGGCACCGGATCTACATGAACAGCGTTGATACGGGCTGGATCAACGATGAGAATCCCCTCGAGAAGGCGAGCAAGATCGCCAAGACCAACAAGTTCCAGACGCCGATCGACGAGATCGACGCGGCGGCCCGCATTCTGGACCCAATCTTCGTGGGCATAACGATAGCATCGAATGGCAGCCACAAGGAATATGGGGCGAACAGCAATAAGATGGCAAAGGGTAAGGACTACGGCAAATTTTTCAAGGATTACCGAGAATCCGAGTGGTAAATGGTTTATAGAATTAGAACTTACATGCATGTAAACCTCAAACTAGATTAATAATCGAGCTCTCGTATATCAGCAAAGAGCTCGTACCAGCCAGTAGTAGATCTACTGTACGAGCCTTTGCATCGAGAGTAAGTTACATGCATGCATCCACTACTAGAGTCTACGAGTCGTATTAGTATGCATACTGCTAGCTAGTAGGAGTTTATAGCTAGATGTGTAGTGTTACTACTAGCTAGTAGTATGACGATTCGGTCCGACCGTCGACCGCACTTATTATCGGAAGGCAGCAGCTGTGCACGGACGGCACTGGAGCAGTATCCGCTACTCTAGCCCTGATCTTTGCGGTCCTCGTTTATTATTTATTGCCTCATCATACAAGTGACGTGACTTCTTGTCCTCCTGGACACAGACGCAGCACTCATCCTCCGACCGACGTAACGATGAGCTTTTCCAAGGGGAGGAAAAACACGCCGCGGGGGCAGATGTCGTCGAGCGGGAGCGGGCCGGCCATCCAGATGATGCCCCCACACATTCGTGCCACCTTCATGCCCGACCCACCCCTGCGGCACCTGCCGGCTCCTGGGAGGAGGAGCCGGGAGGGGCAGTACGCCGACGCCGCCCCCGCCTCCGCAGACGGGTCCGCGGAGAAGGATCCCGGCCACCCGGGCGACCGCGACACGGCCTTCCCCAAGCTGAAGCGCGGGGCCGGGCTGGCGGGGGTGGCGTCCTTCCTGAACCACTTCGAGCGGACGCCCCCCCCGCCCCGCAAGGTGGGACCAACGCCCCGGGCCACCAAGGAGGCTAAGGCGGCCAAGGCCAAGGCCGACCTCGAGGATCAGCTTCGCTCCGACGTTGAGGCCTATCGCACCACCCAAAAGGCCGCTGGAGGAGAGTACGACGGGATGAACTGCTACCGAACGCTGTTCGTGGGGAGGCTGGCGTACGAGGTTACCGAGCGGAAGCTTCTGAGGGAGATGGAGGCCTTCGGCGCCGTGAAGGACATTAGGCTCATTAAAGCCAGCGGCGAAGAGAACGGCGACAGCAAGATGGAGGAGGGGTTAGGCGATAAATCCCGGGGCTACGCCTTCGTCGAGTACGAGCACGAGGACGATATGAAGCGGGCGTACCGGGGGGCCGACGGAATGAGGATCGAGGGCCGCTCGATCGTCGTTGATGTCGAGAGGGGGCACACAGTTCCCAGCTGGCTCCCAAGGAGGCTGGGGGGAGGACTTGGGGGAACCCGGCTGGGGGGGAAGGACGTCAACCACAGTGCTCCCGGCCGGTTTGACCCGTCCAAGCCCCTTCGTCCGCCCGGACCCCCGGCAGGTGCGGACTACGGGGGCAGAGGGCCTCCATACGGCGAAGGCGGCCGCGCCAGCGGGGGCTATGGTTATGGAGGAGGACCTCCGCCGCCAAGGGGGGGATATAACGGCGGCTTTGACCGCGGTGGTGGCGGTCCCCCGCCAGGTTACGGCAGGGGAGGGCACGGTGATCGGTACAACGACAGGGGCGGCGGGGGGGGCTACGACAGGGGCGGGGGGGGCGGCTACGGCGACCGATACGATGATAGATCGAGCGGACGTGGGGGGGATCGCGGGAGAGGGGGGGGGGACCGGTACTACGACGATCGCGGGAGGAAGAGGGGCAGATCGAGGAGCCGGAGCCCCGATCGGGATAGGAGGAGGGGGCGGTACTAGACGGTGCGATTTGCGCGATCGTTGCTGTCGCAGGTTCGGTACTAACACCATAAGCAATTGTTGCGCAAGCAATGGCTACTTACTGGACGCTTCCTTTCAAGCTTCGGCAGATCTGGTTAGAAATATGCAGATCAGAATTCCAAGCTACTAGAGTATGAATTTCTATAATAGTTCGTGACAATTTCCATGCAATATAATAGCAGCTTTGTGTAAAAAATTAGGAGCCTCTACAGTGTATGGAACGAGATGAAAAAAACCGTGTAAATTGTTCTTGCGCAATTATTGCCACATGTCATGTACGGTACGAGCTCGTAAATCTAAATGTGCTTTCTCTTTTTCAGCACAGTCACAACATTTACCCACGCACGATGCCGATGGCCGCCAAGAATCCAGTGGTATTCTTCACGCTCCTGCTCCTTGTCGTCGGCGTTTGCCTCCCCTCCTCCCTCGCTATGAGCTCCAGCAAGAGCGCCGGCGGCGCCAGAATCATCGACTCGCATTTACACGTTTGGGCAAACTCCCAGGAGGCCGAGCGATACCCTTACGAGCCGGGGCAGGAGCCTCCTGCCTCACTCGTGTCGGAGGCATCATACGGCTCACTCCTTGAAAAAATGGACGAGAGTGGCGTTGGGGGGGCGCTCATCGTGCAGCCTATCAACCATAAGTTCGATCATCAGTACGTGACACAGGCCATCAAAGATCACCCGTCCAGGCTCAAGGGGATGCTATTGCATGACCCGTCCCTTGGTCCGACCGACGCGGTGGAAAGGCTGGAGCAGCTTACGCTGGCGGGTTTTGTTGGCGTCCGCTTCAACCCTTATCTGTGGCCGGAGGGGGGGCTCATGTCCGCCGAAGGAGGATCCGGCCTGGACGTATACCGCCGTTGCGGCGAGCTGCTGATGCCTGTGGGTGTCATGTGCTTCAAGGGGCTGGAGCTGCACTACGACGATATTGTCAAGCTCATCGAGGCCAGCCCAGCCACCACTTTGGTACTTGATCACATGGGATTCTGCTCCCTCGATCAACGGGGCGAAGCGGCCTTCAAGCAGCTCCTGTCGCTCGCGAAGTACGACAATGTTGTCGTGAAAATCTCGGCTCTGTTCCGGGTCGCGGGGGGCGACGACTCCTTCCCCTACGCGGAAGTCAAGTACAAGCGGTTCCAACCATTGCTGGAGGCCTATGGTCCGGACCGGCTCATGTTCGGCTCTGACTTTCCGTTTGTGATTGAAAAGGAGGGAAGGTACGGGGGTGCCGTTGACGTCGTGCGGTCGTGGCTAGCTGAGGATAGGGCTGCGCGTGACGCCGTCATGGGAGGGACAGCGGAGCGTCTTTTCGGTCCGTGGGGTGCCCCAGAAAAGGAGAAAGGGCTGGAACAGGAATCATAAGGGCTACGTATGTAATACTGTTCTTTAAATACACCGTCATTGGTGTTTTTACTACTATGTTTTCTGTTTCATCTCGTCTAACTCTCCACCTTCATATCCTTTATGTTACTTCGATTTCTTGGCCACCTGTTTGGCCTTACGTTCCCGAGCCCAAGCCGCCGCCCTCTCATTTTCCAGGCGCAGTTTCTCTCCCCTCTTTGCTCTTTTATCAGGCGTCTTAGTGTCGCTCCGAGGCTGATATCCTGTGTTGCCAGCGACGGCTCCGTGGGAAGAAAGGTATGGCTGACGGTCGGGCGAAGTGTGGCTGGGGGTATAGCGGAGCTGCTGGCGCATGTCTAAGCGATCTGACGACTCGTAGTTGTCCGTAGGACATGTTGCGGAGGCGAGTCCCTGCTGATAAACCTGAGGCTGTTCCTGGTTTTGGTACATCATCTGTTGGATTTGTTTCCACGTCGATAGGACGGGGCCCTGGGGCGCCACCAGTGGAACCGGGGTTCTGCCATTTGCGGTAGGAGGATTCCGATCCTCGTCGACGGTGCCTGTGACGGTGAAGTTATTGGACAGGATGAAGTCGTCCTTTTTCCTGACGGCTTGCTCCAGGAGATCTTTCCCCACTTTTTGTTCTTGGAGTTCGCGTCTCAGATTGCTGTTATCGAGCTTCAATTTCTTGTTGTCCTCCATGAAGTGAGCGCTGCTCTCTTGAAGTTGCTGAAGTTGCTGAAGTTGCTGAAGTTGCTGAAGTTGCTGATGTTGATGTTCATGATGATTCTGTGGTTGATAAGAATGGAAGGTCTTGTGGTCGGCGACATTGGCTTGTGGAGACATGTCGAAAAGGTGCTTCAGCCTGGGCTTCGCTGCCTCGAGAAGGACGATAAGGAACCAGCAGAAACTACCGACGATGGCCAAACTAACGACGATTTTGATGCAGGTCAAGATCATGGCTGTGTAATCTATTGCGTATTTTCAAGGGTTCCCTTGGATCGGGTTGGATAGGATGCGATAATGCAATGCTTATTCTTCAATTGGATAGGATCGACTCGGCGGGATGTGCAAATGACGAGATGGCAAATTATGAGCTTGTGAGGCGATGCCGATGCATTGTTTTCGCATGTGTACACACGTTGGCGGAATTGGCGGAATTGGCGAATTTGGGGGGGGCGAGAAACGGTTTGCACAAAAACCTTTCGTAATATATAATGCATTGTCGATTGCACATCATGTATGAATACTGCAGTTCTGTTATTACTATGCATGGTAGTACTTAAAGGAAGCTTGGTTACTGATGCTCGCCAGATCAAAGTCCTGGGACGCAATCGCCCAGTCGTCGCCCTCACTCGTCGCCCTCACTCGTCATTCGATCTTCTTCCTGTACGCCCCGATCCAATTGACGCCTAGGTCGTTCCGGTCCAGCCTCCACCGCATGGTGAAGAAAGGCGGATCAATCACCATGCCACACACATCCAGCACCTCCATCCCCGAGGACTTCTCCTCGTCCGCCGCTGCCGCCGCCACCGCCGATCCGCCCGTCACCATCTGCCCCACCTCGGCCGGTCCGAGGTACTGCGACCAGGTGTGGGTGCCCACTGGCACCATCCGTAGCAAGTGCTCTGCGGCCAGGATGGTGAGGCCGTAGCTCTTGGCCGTGCGGTTCACGGTCGACACGAAGAGGATCCCCCCCGGTCTCACCAGCCGCGCGGCGCTCCGGAGCAGCCCCGCCGGGTCGGTCGCGTGCTCGACGACCTCCAGGACGCAGACGGCGTCGAAGCGCGGATCGTCATCACCGCCGACGCCGTCGCCCATGCCTTCGCATAGTACCTCCTCGGCCAGGTCCTCCACGGACGTCCCCCCGCGGTAGTCGATGGTGCGGGTGGCGACGTCGTGGGAGGAATGCCTCCTGGCCACCTCGGCCACGGCGGCCGACGGGTCGATGGCCGTGACTGCCGCCCCCAGCCGGGAGAGCGACTCGGAGAGCAGTCCCCCACCACAACCCACGTCGAGGATGCGGAGCCCCTCCAGGGGGCGAGCTGCGGAAGAGGTCGAGAATTTGTGTGGCAGTTCCTCCCCCCTCCTGCCCTCCTCCTCCTTCCCCCGCCGGCCCTGCCCGAGCAGAGCGTCGCGGATGTATCCCACCCTCAGGGGGTTCATCCCTATCAGGGGATTGGAGTCCGCGTCCCACCAGGTCGACGCCATGCGGGAGAAGTGCGCGACCTCGGCCTCCGAGACGGAGGAGGAGGAGGCCACCTGCGCGGACGGGGGCGCCGTCCCCCCGGCGCCGAAGGACCGGCGGGCCCGGAGGCGGAGGCGGCGGCCGCCGCCGGGGCAGCCGCCGGGGGGGACGCTTCCGGCGGTG
>Ga0315315_10004357_pt1 | contig 13047 bp, 7 predicted proteins | sample M140m3416metaG_FD_203699 | JGI IMG/M metagenome (GOLD analysis project Ga0315315, IMG submission 203699) | Ammonia-oxidizing marine archaeal communities from Monterey Bay, California, United States - M1 40m 3416 | ecosystem: Environmental > Aquatic > Marine > Intertidal zone | place: USA...
AACCGCGTTGCGCCGGGTCCGGACGCCGACGACGCGACCGACGCGTTCGTCCGCGTGGTCGCCGCGTACGAGATACTCTCGTGCGAGCGACGGCGCGCGGCTTACGATGCCACGCGCCGATCCCCATCCTTCATGCGGGGCGCGTCGGCGTCCTCCTCCTCATCGTCGTCCTCGTCGGGTTCGCACGGGTTCGCCGCGTCGCCGTTCGCGGACTCTGAGGTCCTCCGCGACTACGCCGCCTCCATCGACGCCTTGGTCCCGCGATGGAAGCTCCGCGATGAGCTCTACGGCGCGTTGGCGCACGTCATACACGGCGCCGAGCTGGACGTCGAGGACGTCCACGCCGGAGACTCGTTCCCGAGGTACTTTGAAGCCGAGGAACGGACGCTGCGGACGTTCATCACGGAGAACACGGGTACGACGACGACGCGGGGGGTGGACCTGATGCACGTGGTGGCGGGGCGCACGTTGCTCGCGGCGGTGAGGGAACACACCGACGCGGAACTGACCGACGGACGCGAAGCCGTAGCCGGGCTCCTCGATAGTTATAACGATGACGAAGACGACGAAGACGGGTCGAAACGCGAGGAAGGGAGGGTCGACGCCGCGGACAATGCGACGACGATGGCCACTGACGGCCGGCCGGACGCGAGGCTCGAGCTCGTGGTGGGCGGGAGGGTCGTGGCGACGGCGACGCGTTCTGTTCGAGGCGGCGACGTGGTGGTGCGCGACTCCGCTTTTTGCATCGACTCGAGTTTAGGAACGGAGCCTTCTTCCGCGAATGCGACTTCGAGAACACGGCCCGAGGCTTCGCTCCTTAAGGCGGACGTCAACAACTGGGGCGGGCACCCTCGCGCGGGGACCAAGGCGAACAGACCTAACGACGAACTCATCGTCGACGCGTATGCGGCGAGAGGGACAGATGGTGAAGTATTTCGTATTTCGGGTCTATCGGGTTCCTTCGACCAGGCCACGGTGTACGACGCGGAAGGTACGCCACGGCACCTGGTCGTCGCGCACGCCACCCCGGGCGTGACCCACCTGCACTGGTTCGACGCACGCACCGGGGTGTGCGTCGGGAGGGGAACGAGGGCGTGGGTTCCGCCGGCGGATTTTTGGCTCGTCGCGCCGCGAAGCGAGGTGAGTTTATTTATTTTCTGTATGGTCAATTAGACTGACGCCGTGTTTTTTTACAGGCGCACGACGGCGGGGGTTGGTACTTTGAGTTGCCGCCCGGTGCCCCGGATATACACGAGGTGGACGAGTCATCGGGGCGGATAGAGGCGGGACCCAGTGGGTTCGGTGGGCGCGGTGGTAGGAGGCACGTGTTTGACGAGTTCATGGAGGACTTCGAACGGGGCTTCGGGTTTGGCGGGAAGGCCGAGGCGGGCGATGAGGAAAAGGCAAGAGGGAGGAAGCGAGTCGGCGCGCCGCTTCCACCCGCCGCCGCGCTGTTCACCACCGCGTTCAGGCTGCTGGACAGGGAACGCGGCGAGGATCACGGCGTGGGGGGTGTGGTGCGACGCGCGTGGACCGGCGTCTTCGGCTCCAGGTATTAGGTACCTCTTTGAAGGTTGCTTTTACAATTGGTTTCAAATTTCAGTCGCCGACTATCGCCCGTATCCGTCCATGCGCTGCCGCCGCCCGGACGCCCCACCGTTCCCACCCTCCCTCCATCCCAGCTGCAGCGCGCCGCCCTCCTTCGCGGCAGCCTCGGTGCCCGCATGAACGCCGCTCCTAGGAACCTCCGATCCGTTCCCGTTCATCAACCCGCCCATCCTCGGATTCTTCATCTCCTCCGCGCGGTCCAACACGTCGATGACCCGCGGCGTCGTCGTGTAGCACACGCACGCCCAGCCCAACAACCCGAAGAAGCACCGCGCGAAGTTCGTCCCCATGTAACCTTGGACGTCCGCGCTGAACGCCGAGCTCGCCGTGTTGTACTCCCACCAACCCGGTACCCGTTTGTTGGCGTAATAAATCCGATCCTCGAACGGCACGCACACGACGCTCAGGACGAAACAAAGGAAGAAAGAGAGCACCGCGAGCGCGTCCACCTTTTGCAACGTGAATCCCTGCAGCATGAAACCGGAAAGCGAGTCACGCGCGTACTTGTCCACGGACGTGATGAGCGCCAAGGCGGAGAGAGCGACGAAGCATCGCTGCGCGGGAAGCGCGATTGGGGAGTAGTACTTGAGGAAGCCGTCCGTCTCTTCCGCGTCGAGGTAGTACGTCATGAAGAGGTGGAGAACTGCGAAGCCCGCGAGTAAGCCTTGGGTCATGGTTCCGAGCCAGACCACCGCGGACTGCACCGCGACGGCGACGGCTCGCATGGTCTGGTCGCCTTGGGATTCTATGGCTCGCTGCGCGATGCTTCCGGCGGCGGCGTCGCCTGCTCCGATGGCGCCGCCGCCGAGGACCCGGCGGAAGCCGCCCGTGGAGGATGATTCGACGAAGCGTGACTTGGACATCGCCTCGCCGCCGCTGCCACCGGGGTTCTCGAGCATGCCGGTGGCGGGGTTGAAATGGAACGCCGCTCCGGTGCCTTCGCTGACGACCGCGTTGCGGCCGGGCGTGGACGCGGGGTTGGCGGGCTGGCGCATGGACTGCGCGCCGGGGGTGTTGGGACCCCACGAGCGGCGCATGGACGGCGACCCGGGCATGGGCGGCGGCACGCGCGCGGGGGTGACGGCGGGCGCGGGGCCGGACGAGATGCCCGGCTGCGAGACGGTCGTCGTCTGGTACTCGGTCGTCTGCTGCGCGCCGGGGGCCGGGGCCGCCGCGGGCGCGGGGGGCGGGATGGATCCGTCCGGTTGCATCGGCTCTGTCTGACGCGTGCGCGTGCCTCTTCGCGTGCGGGGACGCTGCCAGAGCCGAGTGAAGTGTTCGCGTGGGAGGGGCGATGTCAGCGCTTTGAAAAACGCAACGGTCACACGGTCGAAAAATGAGAGATCATCAGCCCGGACTGGCTGGACAGTAAGGATTATATAGTTTATGGTTAATGAAGTCAGCTTCTGATAGGATCTGACCAAATGCGGTGTTGTTCGAATTGCGTTATCCTGGAAACATCGAGTGGATGGCAACACGCAGGGTTTCCTTTCCACGCGGTCTCTCTCTCCGCACAAGGCTGCGCACAGCGCCCACCGCGTCCTCGACCCCACGTCGTCGACGCGATGATCACGACGTCGACCACGACCGTCTCGATATCCGCGGCGCGAAGGACGCCGCTCTCCTGGCGCGACGCCCATGGATGTCACGGGTCCATGCGCGTCGGCGCGTCGGCGCCGTTCATCACGCCATTCGATCGCGCCCGTGGATGTGCTCGCCGGCGGTGCGTCGTGGTGACCGCGAGCGGCCGCCACTCCCGCAGCAAGCTCCGCGAGAAGGAGGACGCCCGCGAGCGCGCTCGGGACGCCGCCTACCGCGACATGCGCGCCGAGACGACGCGCGATTCCCTCGTCAAAGTGGACGACGGCGCGGTGACGGTGGACTTCAAGAACACCGGCAAGGCCGCCACCGGCGTCGTCGCGCGGGTCAAGCGCGCGCACAAGAAGGCTGTGAAGAAGCTCAAGAAGAAGGTGGACAAGACGGTGTCCGGCCTGACCAACTACGGCGAGGGCAACAAGAAGTCACCAACCTTCCGAGCGGGATACAGATCCCCGGGCGTAGGTTTCAGCGACAGAGCCGGCGTCGGGTATTACGGCCCGCCGCCGTGGATGTCCTCGTTAGCCGGGTGGGCTGTGACCCTCGGGGTGGTGTACGCGCTCGGGCGGGTGTTCGGGATCATTAATCCGGGCACCGGGGGCATCGGCGGTAGCGGCTTGCGTCTTCCGAGCCTCGGATCGTTCGGGAAAACCAGACGGGCTCCGCCGGGCGCCGGGCCGGGGCGATGGGTGAAGGACCGCACGCTGGGCGGCCGCGAGATCTGGGTCGAGGACAAGTACCGAGCCAAACGCAGCTTCGGCGGCGCGATGGACGATATCCTAGCCGAGCCCGGGGGGTACGTCGGCGGCGTATCCGAGCGAGCCGCGAACGAGCGCAAAGCAGCCGAGGATAAGAAAGCGAGGGCGCAGGCCATTGCGGATGACCAGGCTGAGCCCAAGTGGTGGGACCCGCCGAGCCCGGGGTACTGCCCGGAGTCCGTCAAGGACCAACGGGTGCTTCAAGCGAGGGCGGTGTACGCGGCGTTGAGTAACAAGCGGGTCAGCGGGCTTCAGTACAACGAAGGCGACCTCGTGGCGTTGCGAGAATCGTGCGCGGGCGCCGCGTGTTCCGTGTCGGATCGAGTCAAGCCCGAGAGCGCCAAATCGGGCATCTTCAAAGCCGCCGTGGAGTTCGCGATCGACGCCGCGGCCAGGCGGAGTAGCACCGGCGTCATCGGCGTTCCAACCAAGTTCCTCACGGGCATCGCCGGAGACGTCGGGGTTGTACCGGGGAAGGCCGGGAGGCTGGTCACGGCGGCGGTGGCGGCGAGGGTCCGCGCCGAGCTGTTGCAGGCGGGCGCAGAGCTTCGGCAAAGCGAAGAGGGCGCCGCGATGATGACGCTGGATAAGATCATCGGCGTGCTCGGCGTGTTCACGCCGGAGAGGGGAAGCGCGGAGTTTGAGATGTGCGCGTCGGGGCTGAAACCGAGGCTCAACGAGGCGGAGAGGGCGGCGCTGTACGATTTGTTTCAAAAAATCGGAGGCGGCGACGCGGCGCCGTTTGTCGCTGAAGCGCTCGGAGTTTGAAGAGTTTGAGTGATTCGAATCATTGGTCATAAGAGCTTAGCGCGCTAAGAGTTATCTCATACCCTGGTCGCTACGTTGTTATCATCCGTTTTGAGCACGCCGTTGCCGTTGAGATGCGTTCCGTCGCTCACCTTCACCTCGACGTTCATTGAATCATTCGACGAATCCCCCGCGTTCATCGGGCCCGTGCACGCCAACGAGGGCGTGGCGACGTGCTGACAGCACGCCGACGCGCCCCCACCCACGACGGGCGCGGACACGTTGAACAGCGCGTGTCCAGCCACCAGCCCACCCACGACCCCGGCGAACAGCGCCGCGTGGTACGTCATGGATATCAGCATGAGCAAATACCCAGCCGCGACTTGCACCAAATACAGAAACAAAATCTGGAAACGAATCACCCGGGCGCCCACTAAACCACTCCCGCCGCACTCCACGTACCCCGCGATCGCCTCGTCCTGCGTCGCGACCCTCCACCGGCGAAGCGACGCGAGATACTCCACGCTCACGCCGATTGCCACCGTGCAAAAAAAAGCCGCGACCATCAAACCCGGAGTGGTCAGCGCCGCGCCCTTGTGCAAAAACGCGACGCACGGCGCACGCGAATCGCTCCACCCTTGGAACCCGTCCATGTACATGGATATCGGCGCGATGTTCTTGTTGCAAAACCCGTTCGGGTCGGGGTAGGTGAGAGAGCCGGGTGACGGCGCGGCGTCGGCTACGCACCACGCCACGCAATCGGAGCAATGCCCGCCCGAGCCGAAGGCGTCGGGCCACACCGCGTTGGTGCCTGGCTCGACGCATCGCGCGGTGGTTCCTGTGGCGCACGTGGGCGCCGCGACGCACGCGTGCCAGCAGTATACCTCGCCCAGCGCGCACGACGCGTCGTCCGCGAGCGAACGCCTGGATGAAACGCCGCCGTCGACGGCCGACTCTTCACTCTCCCATCCGCACGCGACCGCCGCGGCGGCCGCCTTGCCCTCGGCGTCCTCGTTCGTAAACGCCGCCGCCGCGCGTCGTCGCCACTCCCCGAACGTCATCGCCTCGTCCCCGTTTTTATCGTTTCCAGAGTTTCCAGAAACGGGTCTGGGCGTGTCCGGAGACGGAAAGACCATCCGACCGAACCACGCGCGAGTCTCGCCGACGTTCATCCCACGCAGCGACATCTCGTGCGTCGGGACCGCGATGGCACCCGCGTGTGACTTGGACGGGAACCAGGCTCGCGCGCCCTCGCCGAGCATCACCAGCACGGCGTCCGGGGGAAGCGCCGGGGATCTGCCGCCCAGCGTCAGTCCCCGCGGGCCCGAAGCATCAAGTTCGGTGAATGAATTTTCTGAATCGTCCGTGAATTCGGGCACGAGGAGCGCGGGTGTCATGACGATGGCGACGCCGACGTCCGTGTGCTCGCCCTTACCGCGCAGCCCGGGGCGATTTGTTTCGTGGGCGGTCTCGAGGACATGAAGCGGCTCACCGGATGGACTCTGACGGTTCGTATCTTTGTTCGTCTCGTCGTCGCGACCGTGACGATGGATCGATGGATCGGCGATTGCGTTTCTGCGGTAGACGTGGAAATGGTCCAGGCTGGCGTCCGCGTCGACGGCGTTGGTGAAGAAGCCCTTCGAGACGTCCGCGCCGATGAGGTGGTCCAGTCGTGGCAGCGCGACGCGCGCCGCGGCGTCCGCGGCGGCCCGAAGCGCCTCGAGCTTCACTCGCGTCCCGTGACCGCATCGTTCGTCGAGTCCCGGTGGGATCCGCTCGCCGGTTTCGGCGGCGACGGAGCGCCGGGAGAACTCGCCGTCGTTCCCGTGCGCGGCGTCCCACCCAGCGTTACCCGCGATGACGTCATCGTTCATCGCGTCGTCGTTCAAGGTATAAGCGCACGAGGCGAGCGTCCTCAGCGCGTCGACTCGGGCGGCTGTGTACCCAGGCACGCCCCGTACCAGCATGGCGCCCGGGGCTTCGGCTCCGAGGAACGCCGCGCGGATCTCGCCGTCCGCGTGGCCCGCCGCGAGATCCGCGTACGTCGCCGCGGGGAGGATGACCCGGGATGATGTGTCCGTCGTCGCGGAGGCGTCAGCGGGTTGGAGACACGCGACGAGGAGGAGGACGGCGAGACACGCGAGAACCCTCATCGTGAGATTTAACGAAATGACGGTGCCGTTGGAACTTTGGTCGCCGCGGGTTCGCGGGTAAATCGTCCTCGGTGTCGCGCGTCGTTTCGCGAGCCCGGACGTTCGGAGACGTGTCCGCGAGCTGGTGTGACGTACGTCGCGAAAGGTACGCACCCGCACAGCTGTGCACGTCGCCAATGCTCGCGCCCGATCCTCGGAGGGGACTTTCTCTATCCGGGCCAATAGCACTATCACTTATCTGAGATCAAGCGATCGGGCGGTTGGTGACTCATCATGTGCCTCGTTTATCTCGAAGTGTATGAGCAAACAGTAGCAATAAAAGAGAGGTTTTACCTTGCCTCGTTTATTCAACTGGAAACCCAAGCAGATAACATCGGCGTTCGAAGCGGCGTTCGGCCACAACTTCACAGGCCACGACGTCGAGTCAGAATGTCCGTCGTCTCCGCCCCCAACGCGCTCCTCGCGCGTTGCACCGCCGCCCCGCGCGCCGGCGTCCGCGCCGCGCGATCCACCTCCGTCGTCCGGTGCGACGCTTCGAAGGGTGCGGAATCGAACAATCCGAGGGCATCGCTGGGACGCCGCGACGTGTTCGGCGCGGTCGCCGCGGGCGTCGCCCTCCTTTCCTCCTCCCAGCCGGCGTCCGCGCTCCAGCCCGGTGATATCGGCTACCTCAAGGCGCAGCGCGAAGCCGCGGCCAACGCCCCGCCCGCGCCCGAACCCGAGCCCGAGCCCGCCGCGGCCCCAGCCCCGGCCAAGAAGACCGCCAAGGCCAAACCCGCGCCCAAGCCCAAGGCTCCCCCAAAGCCCAAGCCGACGCCCAAGGCCAAGGCTGCGCCCGCGCCAAAGGCCGCGCCCACGCCGCCTCCCCCCGCGCCGCCGCCCACCCCGCCCCCGCCACCCGCGCCCGCGCCCACGCCCCCACCCGCGGCATCCAAGGAGGGAACCAAATCGTCCAAGCAACTCACAGGCGTCGGCTTCGACGTCGTCGCCGGTGTCATCGCGACAACACTACTCCTCTCCACCACGTCCAACAAAGAGTACTCCGCGGACGTGTCAACGAAGAAGGCGCCCACGAAACCGACGGGATCCGGCGCATCCGACGCCAAAGCCAACGCGGCTTCGGCTCAGAGATGGATCGACGAATGGAACGCTTCGGGCGGCGACATGTCCGAGGATAAGGCCAAGGAGGCGCAGGAATGGATAGACGCGTGGAAGGCGGGGTACGTGGATACCCCGAACGGCAGGGCGGCGGAGGCCCAGGCGTGGATCGAAGCGTGGAAGAAGTGAGCCTTCGAGGAAGAACTCGGCGGGAAGTATATTTATTTTTATTATTAGCGCCGGCGACTCGCGCCGCTCGCTTGTGATGTGATGACTCTTATACGCTAACACTCATCTGTTCAAAACGTCGGGAGAGATTCGAGGAAACTCGCGCTGCTGTGATATTTTGCTCTGATATTGAATTAGAGATGATATGTAGAGTGACGCCGTCGAGGACTCGACGGACGCCACCGCGGTATAAAAAAAAGGTGGCTCCGATCGTTCACCAACTTTCACCCTCAACTCGCCCCCGCGTCCACCGCGACGGCCTCCCCACGCACCCACGCACTCATTGTAAAGACAAACCCACCACGACCCATCACCGCACCCAAAGCCCAAACTTTGCGTGACTTCGTATTTAACCATTTACGGGTTAGGATCGTACTGGTCGGGGTCGTAAACGACGCCGTCGGAGGCTCGAGTCACTCGCGACGGCGCCGCAGCCTTGCCGTAACCGCCAAAGCTGGACGGAGCCGCGGACGAGCCGCCCGTTCCGTAGCTGGAGGGAGCCGCGGCGCTCCGTGACTTGCCCCGCGACGCGTTCTCCGGGTCGAACTGATCGGGATCGTCCATCAGCTGCTTCTTAGCCACGTACGTCGCGGCGGGGTGGCCGAAGGACGTCTGCGCGGCGGGCTGCTGCGCCGACCTCGCCATGCCGCGGGAGGCGTTCTCCGGGTCGTATTGATCCGGATCGTCCATCAGCTGCTTCTTCGCGACATACGTCGCGGCTCCGACGGGCGTCGCGGGGTGGTTGAAGGACGTCTGCGCGGGCGCGGGCGCCGACCTCGCCATGCCGCGTGAGGCGTTCTCAGGGTCGTATTGATCGGGATCCACCGCGACGGACGACCGCTGCATGCCGACGGCGTTTGACGCCGGCGGGGGCGGAGGCGGGGGCGGGGGCGGCGCGTTGGACCGGGGCGGGGGTACCGATCCGATCGGTTCGACTCGAAGCCCGCCGGGCTGGCGTAGGTTGTGAACGTTTTCACCCGCGCCGACGTTGAGGCTCATGTCAATCTCATCCTCGGGAACCTTGTAAAACACCTGCGCGGACCTGGACGGCGAGAGCACCTTGAGCGCGCACGGCCTGGGTTCCTGCTCGTACGGCCCGACGAAGGTGTTGGGTCCGCCCGGGGAGGTGAAGTGGTCCTCGTCGTGGCCCACGCGTCCGGCTCCGCCGAAGCTCCACGCGTCGGTGTCGAGGCAGATGCGGTACTTGCCCGGCATCCCGAGGCCGACTTCCAGGCCCTCGTACGACATCGTGGGGTGGAAGTTGAAGACGAAGAGCAGTGGGCCGCGCTCGGCGACGATCACCTTGCGCTCCTCGCAAGCCATGGACACGAACTGGTGTTCGTGCGACATGAACCCGAACTTCTCCTCGAGTTGCATAAGCGCCTTGTCGAAATTGTTGAGTTCAAAGTAGCGGAGGTGCTCGGTGTCCGCGAGGGACCACTGCCGTCTGCAGTGGTCGTGCTTCCACTTGTTGCCCTCGCGTGGGAAGTCGACCCACTCCGGGTGCCCGAACTCGTTGCCCATGAAGTTGAGGTAGCCCTCGCCGCCGATGGCCATGGTGATCATCCGGATCATCTTGTGCAGCGCCATGCCCCGGGAGACCACGTCGGTGGGCTCCTCGAAGGTGCTCATGCCGTCGTACATCTCGGCATCCATGAGCCAGAACGCGACCGTCTTATCACCCACGATGGACTGATCGTGCGATTCGGAGTACCCGATGCACTTCTCGGTGTATCGGCGGTTACACAGCGTGGCGATGATGTCGTGCATGCTCCAGTCCTCATCCTTCAGCCCGGTTTCCCGCGACGCCTTGAGTGTTCGGACCCAGAGGTCGGGGATGGCCATCGCGAGCCTAGCGTCGAACCCGATGCCGCCCTCCTTCACCGGTCTGCACAGCGTGGGCATCCCGGACACGTCCTCGGCGATGATCTCGATTCCGGGGTAGCACTCGTGAAGCATATCGTTGGCCATCATGAGGTAATTGACCGCGGAAACGTTGGTCTCCATGCCGAAGTACTGCTTGTAGTCGCCCGAAAACTCCATCTCGAGGCCGTGGTGGTTGTACAGCATGGAGGTGACGCCGTCGAAGCGGAACCCGTCGAAGCCGTACTCGTCCACCCAGTACCGCAGGTTAGACAGGAGGTACCTCTGCACCTCCCAGTTACCGTAGTTGTAAATCCTGGAGTCCCAGAGCCAGTGGTAGCCGTCGTCGCCGGCGCCAAAGTAGGAGGACTCGGTGTGCTGGCCAAAGTCGTATCCCGCGATGCCGTCCTCGATGTTGCACGACACGTGGCAATGGACGACGTCCAGAAGGCACCGGATGCCCATGCCGTGAGCCTTATCCACGAGATACTTGAGATCCTCGGGGGTACCGCACCGCGACGACACCGCGAATGGGTTGGTGACGTGGTACCCAAAGGAGCCGTAGTACGCGTGCTCCATCACAGCCATCAACTGCACGGTGTTGTAACCCCCGAGCTTGATCCGCGGGAGGATATCATCGGCGAACTCTCGGTAGGTGTTAACCTTTGGATCTTCGCCGCTCATGCCCACGTGCGCTTCGTAGATGCGGCTGGATGCCGGGCGCTTGGGCCGTGGGTTGACGCGCTCGTACTTCTCGCCCGCGGGTGGGTCCCAGTACACGCCGTCGTAGTGCGCGCCGAGCTGGGGTTCCTGCGTGGCGTAGGTGATCCACGCGGGGATGCGGTCGACCCATCCTTGGTCGGATTTTCTCATCTTGATCTTGACGCGGGATCCGTGGGGGATGGTACCGGCGGGTAGGGTTATTTCCCAGACGCCGAAGTCGTCCTTCTGCATCGGGTGCGATTCCGGGGACCACTGGTTGAAGTCGCCGATGAGGAAGGCGGAGCACGCGGCTGGCGCCCACTCGCGGTAGACGATCGAGCCGTCGCTTTTTTTGTTGAAGCCGAACTTGTCGTATCCCTTTGCGAACTCCTCCAGGGAACCTTCCGCGTCCTCGATGCGCTTCTTGGTCTCCATGAACTTATCCCAGCGGTACTTGAGGTGACCCTCGTGCTCGAGGAGCTGCTCGTCCACGGCGGCGCAGCCCATGCCGTCGACGGAGTAGCCGTCGGGGCTGACGTTGCCCGCCATGGCCCGCGCCACCGCGGCGAGCGAGCCGCGCTTGGCTTTAGGGTGGGCGGTGGCCGCGGGTGCGCGCGCGGCGGCGGCGCGCTCGGACGAGCGAGCGACGCCGTGCGCGCGAACCACACGGCCGGTGCGAGCGTGAACCGACGCGCGCGCTACGACGGAAGGGGCCGCGTACGGGGCCGCGATGGAGCCGCACCGGACAAACATTTCGGTGCCCCGGAAAAAACCGAGGTGAGGGGCGCGGCGAAACCTTGAACGCGCGGTCGAACCCGAGAGCACGGGCGCGGTCGACGACGGCTGGGACTCACGCGACTTACGCGAGCACTCACTCGAAGTGCACTCACTGACCTGGGTGCTCGAGCACGGCGACGGGTTGGGGTACCGCGCGCGATCTTTGAAGCGGCGCCTCGATCTGGAGCTCTGGAGAATACGTAACAACGGACGGCTGAATCACGAGTTGTAAACGGCCACTTGTTCGAATTTCGAGCCAGCTTCTCCCGACCCTGACTGAAAAGCCATACCAATTCGAAAAGCGATCGAAAAGCTGACTCACGGGTGACACGTACGCAAAAAGGCGAGTTACAAACCGTGCATCGGTGCCGTCCCAAAGATAAGACTGGTTCCACTTGGCGAGCCGCGGCTGGGTTATTGGGTCCTTTATATTGGCGTTTTTTGGCATTTCAGCTTTTCGATGCTGCTCATCATCACAACGTCTACACCCTGAATCTAAACCTCCGGCACCTGCGGCAGGTTCATGATCTCCTGCACCGCATCCCGCGGGTCGAGGTCATCCTCCAGTATCCTCGCCACCGCGGTGAGCACCGGCAGCGACACCTTGTACCTTCGCGCCAACTTCATCACCGCCCCCGCCGTCGCCACCCCTTCCGCCACCTGGTTCATCGATCCCAAAATATCCTCCAGCGACTCCCCTTTACCGAGCCTCACGCCGACGCTGCGGTTACGCGACAGGTTCACGAAACACGTCAGCATGATGTCGCCCGTCCCCGACAGGCCCGCGAGCGTCTCGGGCCGGGCGCCCATCTTAGACGCCAGCCATCGGATCTCCGCGCACCCCTGCGCCACGACGCTGGCCAGCGCGTTGTTCCCCAACTCCAAACCCTCGATCATCCCGGCGGCGATGGCCAGCACGTTCTTCAACGCGCCGCTCATCTCGACCCCGACGACGTCCGCGCTGGTGTTCACGCGTAAGTGCGTCGACGCGAACAAGCGCTGGACCCGCCACGCGAGATTTTTATCCTCGGACGCCGCGACGATGGCGGTGGGTAAGCCCTGCATGAGCTCCACCGCGAACGTGGGTCCGGAGAGCACCGCGAGGGGTTGTTTGCGCCCTAAACCTTCGGGAATAACCTCGGACATCATCTCGCACGTCTCCCTGTCCAGGCCTTTGCTGAGGCACAGCAGAGGGGTGTCGGGCGATATGTGCTTTTTTACTCCGGCGAGAAACGCCTTGCTGGACTGCACCGGTACCGCGTGCACGATGAAGTCGCACTCCGGCAGCGCGTGCGCCGGGTCCGTGGTGGCCCTGATGTTATTTGGGAGTTCGTACTTTGGTAGGTATTTCGCGTTTTTGTGGTCTTCGTTGATCGACGCGGCGTCCGCTTCGGATCGAACGAGGATGACGACGTCGAGGTCCGGCTTGTTGCGCGCGAGTAGTGTGGCCATGGCGGTGCCGAAGGACCCGCCGCCCATGACCGCGACCTTCTTGGTGGTGGCCAGGACGTCTTCTT
>Ga0315315_10004358_pt1 | contig 13046 bp, 21 predicted proteins | sample M140m3416metaG_FD_203699 | JGI IMG/M metagenome (GOLD analysis project Ga0315315, IMG submission 203699) | Ammonia-oxidizing marine archaeal communities from Monterey Bay, California, United States - M1 40m 3416 | ecosystem: Environmental > Aquatic > Marine > Intertidal zone | place: USA...
GCATATGAAAGATTTACCGCACCTTTTTACTGGGCGAGCGAGTAGTCACGAGGAAAAGATTGAACAATATAAATCGGTCTTAAAGGAACTAAAGAAAATGAATAGAAAGAAATAAAACCAAATGAATATAAAAGAAATAAAAGAATATAGAAAGTTGGAACAAAGAAACCTACAGCTATTTAACTGGCTCAAAGAAGCTCAAATTGAAAACGCTAATATGCGAGATCGATTAGAAGAGTTAGGACAATTAGATAATTTGATTAAGGATGGATCAATAAAAGATTTATTCACTTTATTCCAAGAACAAACAAAAAGAAACCAAACCAATAAAACCAATGACTAAACAATACGAAATAGAACTAAAGAGTACCACTTATCGTACCTTTTATGTACAGGCGGATTCAATGGATGATGCTATAGGAGTAGCGAGACAACAAGCATGGGATGATGATGACATAAGCAGTGCTTGGTGCGATGATATGGAAGTAGAAAAAGGATGGGAACAGGACGAACAGGAAACCAATTAACATGAAAAAAAATAAAACCAACATACAATATAAATTATTTATTTTAGACACTAACGGAATGTTTGGAAAGACATACAACATAAGTAATGAAATCAAAGAAGGTGAGGGTTTGTCCCATGCTGATTTTATAACTGAACAATTAAACGAAGATTGGTTTGGTGATGAATTGATTACTGAATGGGTAGACCGAGACTTCAATAGTGGCGAACTTCTTGTGTACCCAAGACACTCAGATTTCAAATTCTTTTTATATACCAAACCATGAAAATAAGAAAGAAACACAGAGAGCCATTAAAGAACTATCAGCTTTACGCAGACCATACCTTACCGAGTGGCATTGTTAAACAGCGAGCGATAAGCGAGGTAGAAGCACGAAGTGCAGAAGAGGCTAGTAAGACTGGCGTTACCTTGGCAAAGATGTTAGGTATGAAATTTACACACGCAAAGGAAGCAATCCAATGAGCTTAGAAATGCTTTTAATGTTCGCCATTATTGTCTTGATCAGCCTTGGCTTTCTATATAAAGAACCTTGATGAGATACAGTACAAAAGCTTCACATTCAACTCACTAAGTAATGGACGAAGAAGACGAATTACAAGCTGAATACGAAGAAGACGAACACACGTTAAGACGTATGCGTTATGCCTATGGTGACGAATATGAATACGCTATTTTATATGACGAAGAAGAGTCATGAGAACCGAAATTACACCTAAAGATTTTAAATATATAAACCAACCTAGAAATATGATCGAAGAAACCATGCACTACATAATGACCGAGCACTTTAAAGGTGTACTTGATCCCGAACATAAATACTTTAACCTTTACCTGTCCTTACAGAAACTACTGGAGGAGTACAACAATGGAGAATAAACACTGGCACGATGAACCTGAGATTGAAGAGTGCGATAATGAATAACCTAGAAGATTACGATTTAAACGAGGTTATTAGTTTATCTTTCGCTTCAGAAGTAGCTCAAGGATATGAAAAGTTTTGGAATAGTATGCAACTAGGTTACAATAAAGACGGAAAGATTATCAGGACAAAAGAAGTAAGAGTCCGTCCTAAAGCTTTTTATGACTTTCACTACGGAAGAAAGGAAGCGATTGAAAAGATAAATTTATACAACGAAAAAAAGACATGAAAGCTTTAATGATTCAATGGGGTAAGGCTCGCTATAGAAAAGCTCAAGAAATATATAAGAAACAAGGCTATAATTCAGAACTACCTGCCTATAAAAAGTTAGGAAGGGAAGTACACGTACCGATTGAACACGCAGTTAACAAGTTCTTTGAAGATAACCTTCGACCTAATGCACCAGTACCTGTGTGGTTACCTTTCATATGGGACTTAGAACCTGATGTTGTCGCTTTTCTAGGAGTTAAGGTATTGTTTGATATCTTACCTAAAGAACCTTATATATCTGAAGCTTCCTTTCATGTTGCTAAAGCATTGGAAGATGAAGTAAGAGTCCGTTACTTTAAAGAATATGTTACTAAGAGTGATTGGTTATTATTAAAGCACGATCAAAAGGATGTCCTTACAAGGAATAGATTTGTAAGTAAATTTTGGGATAAGGAAAGGAAGTATCATAAACAAGGAAGATATCAAAGGTTTGAATTGTGGAGTAAGCGTAACAAGATCATGCTTGGTTCTTGGTTGATTGAATTGATCAGGATGCAAACTAATTTATTCCACGTCAAAGTTAAGAGTTCTGCTGGTAGTACAAAACGCAAAGCTTTAGCACCTAACAAAGACCTGTACGCATGGGTTAATAAATACGATGAGAATTGTGAGGTTATCCGTCCGTTTTACTTAGCCACTCCTGAACCACCTATTGACTGGGTATCTAACTACGGAGGAGGATATAATAGTGAAGGATTACCTACTCTTCCAATAATGAAGATCAAGAATAACGACGGTATAAAACATCGTGACTTGTCTGTAGCTTATGAACCTCTTAACCGATTGCAACAAGTAGCTTGGAAGATCAATCCTAAGATGTTGAACCTGATGAACTGGGCTTGGTCTAGGGACTTGACTATTGGAGCAATGGAGAAGAGCGAGTTGTTAGAACCTCTTGAAGTCATACCTGACTTAGCAGATAGAGACCCAGAAGCATTTACTGAATGGAAGCGTAAGCAAAGAGCAATCTATGAGTTCAACTTACGAAGTAACGGACAGAGAATGCGTTGCTTAAAGATACTTAACATAGCAAAACGCTACGCTGACATGGATAAGTTCTACTTTCCCTATCAAATGGATTATCGAGGACGAGTGTATTCAATACCTAGCTATGTTAACCCACAATCCTGTGACTTTGGCAGGAGTGCTTTGCAGTTTGCTGAAGGAGTACCTATTAACAACAATGAAGACAGCAAATGGTTGCGTGTACACGGAGCTAATGTGTTTGGAGTAAAGGGAAGCTATGAGAAACGAATCGCTTGGATAGAACAAAAGGAGAAGTTGATCCTTGAATGTGCAGATGATCCTTGTGAGAATGACTGGTGGCAAACTGCGAGTGATCCTTGGGCTTTCATACATTTTTGTTTTGAATACGGAGCGTTTAAGGAGCACGGATGGGGATTTAAAACTAGGTTACCTTGTCACATGGACGCTAGTTGTAACGGCATACAGATTCTATCTTTGTTAACTAGAGATAAGGAGTCTGCAAGATATGTTAATCTTTTACCTGACCAAAGACCACAAGATATATACCAAGAAGTAGCAGATCAAGTACACGAGGTACTGATGGAGGACAAGAGTAAGAATAGTTTAGCAGGTGACTGGTTAAAGTTTGGAATAGATCGTAGCTTCACTAAGAAGATAGTGATGTGTAAACCTTTTGGAATGAATGGATACACAAGTAAAGATGCACTGGAAGATGCTGTTGTTAAACGATTGAAGGAGGGACTAGGTAGTCCGTTTAGTAAGGAGGATTTTAACAACGCTATGATCTACCTCGCTTCTCTGATAAACGACAAAGCTAACAATCTTATACAACCACACATTGAATTGATGAGATGGTTTAAAAGAATAGCAAGGACCGAAGAACCTTTGACTTGGACTACTCCTTTTGGATTGGAAATTGTACAAGCTTTGTATGATCAAACTGTAGTTAAAGTGAACAGCATTCTTAATATGCAAAATACTATCCTTACTTTTAACAACAAACAAACAGGTGTTAGCAGTAAGAGAATGGCAAGAGCTATTGTACCTAATTTTATACACAGCATTGACGCAAGTGTGATGATGGAATTAGCTTGCAAAAGTAATTATTCTATAGCAAGTATACATGACAGCTTTGCAACGCAGAGTCCAAACGCACCGAAGATGCACCAACAATTAAGAGAGATTTACCAAGAACATTTTAGCGATGACCTCATTAACAAGTTCAAGGATGAGGTAGAAGCACAACGAGATTGTACACTGGAAGACAGCCCAGAACTTGGCACATTAGATGTGTCGGCACTTAACGACTGCCAGTATATATTCTCATAAATACAAAACATAAAAAGCAAATGGCGATAAAATCGAGACAGAGAGAAGAAGCAATAACGACAGCTATAGGTACTGCTCAGTACCCTTGGGTTAACACTCCGAGTACAAAGTTTGTGCCTGAAGGAGAGTATAGCTGTAATATAATACTAACGAAAGAAGAAGGTGAAGCTATCATTAAAAAGGTAGAACCTATTCTTGAAAAGAAACAACAGGAACAAGCAGAAGAGTCTGGTAAAAAGGTAAAGACTTATGAGTTACCTATTCAATTAGAAGGAGATACTTATGTATTAAAAGCTAAGTTGAAACCAGTAAACGGTGTGCGTAAGGATGGTACTGATTACACTAGATCATTAGGCTTGTTTGATTCTAGAGGCAACCCTTGGGACAGAGCAGTAATCATTAGAGGTGGATCAAAGATTCGTTTAAATGTCCGTCCTAAAACTTGGTTTTCTCCTTTACTGGGAGTAGGTGTATCATTGGAGTTACTAGCTGTACAAGTAATCGAGTTGGCAGATGGAGAACTATCCAGTCAAGCAGCAGAATCCTTTGGCTTCACTGAGGTTGAAGGAGGATATGTTAACGGAGGTGAAACCCTTGACCAAGCTCTTGATGCGGAAGAAGAAGAAGAAGACATTATCAAAGCAGACTTTTAGGTCTGGATTTGAAGAGAGAATAGCATCACAACTAAGACGCTGTGGTATAAAGTATACTTACGAATCGTTAGTTATTGAGTACAAGCGACTTAGCACTTACACTCCTGACTTCATCCTCCCTAACGGAATCATTATTGAAACCAAAGGGAGGTGGGTCACGGAGGATAGGTCTAAGCATTTGTTAATTAAAGAACAACATCCTGATCTAGACATTAGGTTGTTATTCCAAAACGCTTACAACAAGATTCGTAAAGGAAGTAAGACTACCTATGCAATGTGGTGCGAAAAGAAAGGAATATTATATGCACATAAACAAGTACCAAAATCATGGCTTTCACTAGAACGCACCAGCAGTGTGCAAAGTGTGGATCGAGTGACGCTCTTGCCGTCAACGAAGACGGAAGCACAATGTGTTTCAGCTGTGATACATACAGTCGAGGCAAGCAACAAACTATGACAACAACCAACAACGATACATCATTTATACAAGGGAAACCACAGGAAGTAGCTAGACGAAACTTAACTAAGGAGACTTGTCAGAAGTGGGGGTATCACATAGGAACTCACAACGGAGAACCTGTACACATCGCTAACTATAAGAGTAGGAATGGTGCATTAGTAGCACAGAAACTACGATTCGCTAACAAAACTTTTTCTATCAAAGGAGAGCTGTATGGCTTATACGGACAGCACCTTTGGAGTAGTGGTGGTAGAAGAGTAGTAGTGTGTGAAGGGGAGATTGATGCGTTAAGCGTTAGTCAAGCTTTCGGAAACAAGTGGGCTGTAGTGAGTGTGCCTAACGGAGCAGGAGGAGCAAAGAAGTATGTCAGTCAAGCGATTGATTGGTTGGAATCTTTTGAAAAGGTAATCTTCTGTTTTGATAACGATGAACCCGGACGAGATGGAGCAGCAAAATGTGCAGCACTCTTGACTCCGGGTAAAGCACACATTGCAGAACTGCCACTAAAGGATGCTAATGATATGTTAGTGGCAAAGCGTAGCGAGGAGTTGGTGAATTGCTTATGGCAAGCGAGGGAATACAGACCTGATGGGATAGTGGGAGGAGAAGATATATGGCAAGCTGTGATAAAGGAGGATACTTCTGAGTCACAACCTTATCCGTATGCTTCTTTGAATGATATGACACACGGTATAAGACGAGGAGAGTTGGTGACACTTTGTGCTGGTTCAGGGATTGGGAAGTCCTTGTTCTGTCGTGAAGTTTGTCACCATCTCCTTAGACTTGGCGAGACTGTAGGTTATATAGCACTGGAAGAATCAGTAAGAAGGACCGCACTTGGTATCATGGGCATTCATCTTAACAAACCACTGCACCTAGAGAATGATCTAAAGGAGGAGGAGTTACGCAAAGCATTCGATGAGACTATGGGTAACAAGAACTTCTATACTTATGATCACTTCGGCAGTACAGAATCTGATAATCTGTTATCAAAGATACGCTACCTGTGTAAAGGATTAGGATGTAAGTGGATATTCCTTGACCATCTATCTATTGTAGTTAGCGGTATCCAAGGTGATGATGAACGAAGGTTAATTGATAATACCATGACACAACTACGAAGCTTAGTAGAAGAGACTGGATGTGGAATGGTGTTAGTATCACACCTTAGAAGACCACCGAATGGTGGAGGACATGAAGAGGGAGGAGTCACTAGATTATCAGACCTTAGAGGTAGTCATTCTATACCACAACTTAGTGATATGGTACTAGGACTAGAGAGAAATCAACAAAAAGAAAACAATAACGAAACAAAAGTAAGAGTCTTAAAGAATAGATTCTCAGGTGAGACTGGGCTGGCATCTACATTATTTTATAATCAAGATAGCGGTAGGTACACAGAGAGTGAGGATGTATTCAAAGACAAAACAATAACAACCAACAGCGGAGCGAGTCCGTTTTAATAATATGAAAGAAGAAAATAAAACAGTAACAACATGGTGGTTAATAGAGGACATAGACTATCATGTACATGATATACCTAGAGAAGATGAATATACATGGTGTCATATGATTGACGAATATAATTACACAGAAGAAAAGTCTAGATTTACTGAACCTAAGTACGATGAGATAAGTGGCAAGCTTTGTAGTTTTTGGTTGAAAGTAGAAATGCCTAAATATCTATGGCACTTGGATGAAGCGTCAATGTATTGTTGTGATAACAAAGATAAATGGTCTGAAGATGCTTATGATTTCTGCATGAATATTATAGATAAGTGGGTGGAAACAAAAAGATTAGAACATAAAAAGAAAAACGAAAGCTTTTACAATATGAAAAAGAAGGAAGCACTAATATGAAAATACTATTCTTTGATATAGAAAACTATGTTAATAATAATTGAAGACCAAGAAGAGAATATACTCTGTGAGTTTGTAATTAATTACAAAGAAGAATTAGCACCTATAATATTAGCAGTTAAATCTTGCTTTATCAAAGAGTCTAACTTCACTCAAGAGACAGAGTATATACGCATACAACTAAAGGAGAAAACAACCAAATGAGGCACATATATTCTTTTCAAAAGAAAACAAAAGCAGAGTTTATCACAGTAAAAGATAATGGATGGATTAAGCTAAAGAAAGCATGGTCTCCTAAAGGAAAATTAATTAAACAAGAAAACATAAAAACCAAATGAAAATACTATTCTTTGATATAGAAACCAACGGCATTGAGGACTTCACTAATCTGAGTGACCTCAAGGTCTGCCATTGCATATCTATCTACGATCCAATAGCCAGTAAGATGATTACCTTTGAAGGTAATGGGATAAAGGAAGGACTAAAGATGTTAGCTAAAGCTGACAAGATCATAGGACATAACATCATAGGTTTTGATCTACCTGCGTTAGCTAAGTTGTATAACTTCCATCCTCCTTTGGTCCGAGTACAAGACTCTCTTGTTATGAGTAGATGTTTACATCCTGATTTGAGAGAAGATGACTTTAAGCGTAAGGACTTTGACCCTGCAATGGTAGGTAGTCACAGTTTAAAAGCTTGGGGACACAGGATGGGTGAGATGTTAAAGCTTACTTACGGAGAGAACGAGGATGCTTGGGACAGTTACAACGAAGAGATGAAGAAGTATTGCGAACGAGATGTACTGGTAACTAAGACCTTGTATGAATACTTAACAAAGCTAGAACCTAGTAAGAAGATGTTAGCTATTGAACATTGGTTCGCTTACATCATCAGGTTACAAGAGAGCCAAGGCTTTGCGTTTGATGTAGATAAAGCTGAACAACTGGAGCAGAAGTTAAACGCAGTGCGAGCAAAGCTACAAGATGAGTTGCAAGAAATGTTTGAACCTACTGTTAACAAGATGAAGACTCCGAAGGGTTACTCATTGACTATTGAACACTTGGATGGAGTGGAGATTATCAATGCACCTACTAAAGTAGAACTTAAAAAGATACTGAAGAGTAGAGGGATGGTACAGAACTTAGTCAACAAAGCTGAACCACTTGATGTAAAGGAAGAGATCATACCTTTTAATCCCGGCAGTCGTAAGCAAATCAAAGAAAGACTAGAAGCTTTAGGTTTTGAAATACCTCTGTCGAATGACGGCAAGACTGTAAAGATTGATGAGTCTACTTTGAAAGGAATTAACCATCCATCAGCGAAGCTTTTGCTGGGGTATTTGTTAGTAGTCAAGCGACTAGGGCAACTAGCTGAAGGCAAGAATGGATGGCTAAGACTAGTTAAAGATGGCAGAATCCACGGACGAGTCAACACTAACGGAGCAGTCACAGGCAGATGCACTCATAGTCTACCTAACCTAGCACAAGTACCAGCTACTAGAGCAGAGTATGGCGAGGAGTGTCGTTCTTTATTCATAACTAAAAAGGGATACAAGCTAGTAGGTTGTGATGCTAGTGGGTTAGAGTTAAGAATGCTTGCACACTACCTGTCTACTTGGGACGGAGGAGAATATTCTAAAGCTATCCTTGAGGGAGATATACACTCTGTTAATCAGAAGGCAGCAGGGTTAAAGACCAGAGATCAAGCTAAGACATTCATCTATGGTTTCCTTTACGGAGCAGGGGATGCAAAGATAGGTGAGATAGTAGAGGGTACAGCACAAGATGGTAGTAGATTAAAGAAGAAGTTCCTGTCTAACTTACCAGCGTTAAAGATACTCAAGCAATTGATCAAAGAGAAAGCAGAACAGAACGGATGTTTAACAGGACTAGACGGTAGGATTCTACCTATAAGAAGTGAACACGCTGCACTCAATATGTTACTTCAATCTGCTGGTGCTGTGCTTATGAAAGTAGCTTTAATAAAACTACACACCAAGCTTACTGACATTGGATGGCAACACGGAAGAGAGTATGCTTTTGTAGGTAACATACACGATGAGTTCCAAGCTGAAGTTAAACCTGAGTTAGTGGAGACATATGGAGAGTTAGCTGTCAAAGCAATCCAAGCAGCAGGTAGAGAGTTAAACATGAAGTGTCCTATGGATGGTGAATATAAAGTAGGAAAGTCATGGGCAGAGACACACTAGAGTACGATTACTACTTGAAGGTTGCAGAATTGTACGATACAGTTGACCTAACATATACTATGCCAACTTCAAAAACTCAACGGACAGGAGCGATAGCTGAGTCTAGGTTTGTAACAGAATGTTTAGAGAGAAACTTTGAACCTCACGTACCTACCACACCTATGCCTTGGGACTTCATTGTCACTTGTCCAGCTGGTGTTTTAAAAGTACAAATCAAATCAACAAACCATAAAAACAGTGCTAATACTTACGCTGTTAACAGCAGTGCTCACCGAGATTTCATGTGTGATACAATAGATGTAGTAGGATGCTATGTCATGCCTGAGAAGATATGGTGGATGATACCAAGAAAAGAAATAAAAGGATTAACGTTAAAGTTAAATATCCTACCTGAGAGTAAATCAAAACATAAAAAATACCAAGAGAACTGGAGCATATTCTATGAGTAAAACAACCATACTAATTGACGCAGATGTATTAGCATTTGAATCGTCAATCGTAGCACAAGAAAATATACAATGGGAGGAAGAGCTTTGGACTGTACACGCAGACATGGCAGTAGCCAAACATCGAGTCATTGCAAGGATAGAACAATTCAAAGACTTACTTAAAGCAGATGAAGTAGTGTTAGCACTGAGTGACCGAGCAAACTTCAGAAGGAAACTATTCCCTGACTACAAGTCGAACAGAAGGAAGTCAGTATTACCTATCATATTAAAGCCTATGAAGGAATGGATGATCAATGAACTTGACGCACAGTTGTGGGCTAATGTAGAAGCAGATGATGTGTTAAGTATCCTTGCTACTGAAAGACCTAACAGACTAGACAAGCGTATCATTGTATCAATCGACAAGGATTTCAAGAGTGTACCAGGAATCTTCTATGATTATAACAGAGAAGAATACCATGAACCTACGGAAGAAGAAGCAGATAACTTCCACCTACTACAAGCACTGATGGGAGATTCAACAGATGGCTTCAGTGGAGCAAAGGGAGTAGGAGCTGTGACTGCTAAGAAGTGGTTGGATGAACACGGGTACACTTGGGAATCTGTTGTAGCTTTGTATGAGAAGAAAGGACAAGACGAACAAGAAGCTTTAATGAATGCGTGGATGGCACGATTACTAAGAAAACAAGAATACAATAAAAAACAAAAACAAATAACAAAACTATGGACACCGAAGAACTACCAAACTCTGGAGAGAAAGAACATTATGCCACTGGTGCGAAGCGTGACAGGGCTACTGGACGGGGACGATTCAGCCTTATTCCTCCAATCGCCCTTCGCTCCCTTGCCAGACGATACGAAGAAGGAGGCAAACTCTACGGAGACAACAACTGGCACAACGGATTCCCACTCAGTAGATTAATAGATAGCATGAGTAGACATCTGTTAGCACTTAGTGAAGGAGATGATTCAGAGGATCACGCAGGTGCTATACTGTGGAATGCCAGTGCTTTCCTGTGGACCGAGGATCAAATAACAAAAGGTAAGCTACCACAAGAACTAGATGATAGGAGTTATAACAAATGATAGCACCTATACAAGAAGACGAACCTTTAAAAGCAGATGGATTTAATGAAGCTATCATAGGTCAAGAGTACAACGATGGAAGATATGTTTATTCTATTGAAAGAATCTTAGAGATACTTATGTTAAGAGATGACATGACAATGGAAGATGCTATGGAGTTCTTTAGCTTTAACATCGCAGGAGCTTACGTAGGAAAAATGACACCACTATATATATGGACTGGAGACACGCAATAATGGAAGACGAACTAATGCCTACTATAAGCGATGCTATGATTAAACGCTTAGAGCAATTATACCCTGACAAATGTCCTGACTTGACGAACTCAGAAAAAGATGTTTGGTTTAAAAGTGGACAAGTGTCTGTAATAAGATTTCTTAGACAAACTTATAACGATCAAATACAAAATAACATTTTAACAAAAGACTAGATATGTGTATGTCATCACCTAGAATTGTAGAAACACCTCCTCCACCTCCTCCACCTCCTCCACCTACAGATGTCGCTGCTGCTCCTGAAGCCTCTAAAGCATTAGCTAAATCTAGGACTAGGCGTAAGAGAGGGACAAGTAGACTTACAGTAACTAGAAGACCTAGCTTAGGAATGCAAGCTGGTCAATCAGGTGTTCAATTACCTTCTTAATAAACTATAACAAAATAATATTATGCTTCGCACACTCTCAAAAAAGACTTTGCTATCATCTGTTACTTCAACAGGGGCTGGCAGTTCATTCTCAGTAGAGCGTTCTAAGGGTTGGACCTTTATAATTGCTTCTTCATCAGTAACTTCAGGAGGTACGGTAGACATTGAAGCCTACATCGGTGGTGCTTGGTATGTCATTCACTCTGAAGATGTAACAGCTGATGGTTCTGTTATGGTCAGAGATGATCACGGACACTACGAACAGATCAGAGGAAATGTATCAGCTAGAACAGACGGCACTTACAGCGTCTTTGCTACTGGTTCTACTGATTCTCTGTAATGTCTATCACCTTCACAGATCAGCTAGATAAACCTAGCGAGATAACAGCAATACCTAATCAGTTACTCAGACCTATCTTTGGTGCTTCGTATGGATTTGATGTACCTGTTAGTGGAGGTGGAGGCACTCCATTCGCAAACCAATACAGCGTAAGCTTCGATGGAACGGATGATAGAATAATTTTAGCACCTAGTTCAGATTTTGACACCACTAGTGCTTTTACTATTTCGGCATGGGTAAACCCAACCTCCCTTACCAATTATGAACACGTTTACAGCAGATTCAGTTCATCGCATACACAGTTTTATATTACCCCATCGGGGAATCTTACCCTAACTGTTGATCGAGTTTCCTTTCCAGCAAGTACAGGGACAGTAAGCACGGGTAGTTGGCAACATATTGCAGTTTCGTGGCAAAGTGGTACAGGAGCAACAGCGTTTTACATTAATGGAAGTGCGGCTGGTAGTGGGACTAATACTGGTACATTAACAACAGGCACTACAAAAGTGACAATCGGATCAAAAGCTACACAATATGGTCATAACTTTTTTAATGGTTTAATGGATGAAGTTGCACTTTTTAATTCTGCATTATCCGCATCTAATATAACTTCCATTTACAACAGCGGAGTACCTAACGATATATCCTCTTTGAGTCCTGTAGGTTGGTGGAGAATGGGAGACAATGATGGTGGAACAGGCACAACTATCACAGACCAAGGGTCTGGAAGTAACAACGGCACACTTACAAACGGTCCAACCTTCTCGACTTCAGTACCAGAATATGTATTCAACCGAAACAGCGTAAGCTTTGATGGTAGTGATGACTACCTTTTAATGGGTACATCCGCAATTTCCCTAGATACTAATTTCACAATATCCGTATGGTTTAAACCTACAGCTGACGCTTTATCGGGTTATGACTTTATGTGTGGCTGGGGAAATGCTGCAAGTGGTCAATCTAGGGTTGTGCAGATTTTAAACTCTAACCTAAGCTTTGAAATTTATTTTTCTAGGGTTAGCGGATCAACTACACTTTCTGCTGACACTTGGTATCATGGAGCAGTAACTTTCTCAGGGAATGATGTAGAAATATTCTTAAACGGAGCAAGCGATGGAACAGGTACATTAAGTCGAAATTCAATGACATCAAGTCTAACTTTTGCTGGGGGTACACCTGCAACAACCGCAGTTGGATTTTCACCTTTTTCGGGCTTAATTGATGAATTTGCTGTGTTCGACTCTGTTTTATCAAATACTGAGATAACTGCAATTTACAATAGCGGAGTACCAGCAGACATCTCTTCTTTAAGTCC
>Ga0315315_10004360_pt1 | contig 13039 bp, 7 predicted proteins | sample M140m3416metaG_FD_203699 | JGI IMG/M metagenome (GOLD analysis project Ga0315315, IMG submission 203699) | Ammonia-oxidizing marine archaeal communities from Monterey Bay, California, United States - M1 40m 3416 | ecosystem: Environmental > Aquatic > Marine > Intertidal zone | place: USA...
TGGACCAGGTGGACACCAGGGATGGCAAGGAGTAACAGGACCTCAAGGTGATGATGGTTGGAAAGGAGTAACAGGTTGGCAGGGAATAACAGGTGCTCAAGGAGTAACAGGTTGGCAGGGAATAACTGGCGCACAAGGATTAACTGGTTGGCAGGGAATAACAGGTGCTCAAGGTGTAACAGGCTGGCAAGGAGTAACAGGCTGGCAGGGAATAACAGGTGCTCAAGGTGTAACAGGCTGGCAAGGAGTAACAGGCTGGCAGGGAATAACAGGAGCTCAAGGAGTAACAGGTTGGCAGGGAATAACTGGCGCACAAGGATTAACTGGTTGGCAGGGAATAACCGGCGCACAAGGAGTAACAGGTTGGCAGGGAATAACTGGCGCACAAGGATTAACAGGTTGGCAGGGAATAACCGGCGCACAAGGAGTAACAGGTTGGCAGGGAATAACTGGCGCACAAGGATTAACAGGTTGGCAAGGTGTAACAGGCGCACAAGGATTAACAGGTTGGCAAGGATTAACAGGTGCTCAAGGTGATGATGGGTGGAAAGGATTAACCGGACCTCAAGGTAGTCATGGACCAGGTGGACACCAGGGATGGCAAGGAGTAACAGGGCCTCAAGGTAGTCATGGACCAGGTGGACACCAGGGATGGCAAGGAGTAACAGGTCCTCAAGGTGCTGATGGGTGGAAAGGAGTAACCGGCTGGCAAGGAGTAACAGGTTTTCAAGGATTAACAGGTAATCTAGGTGCATATGGTGCTAATCAAATGAGATTTGAAAAAAATAGCGCCATCGCAAGTGGACCTTCTGGTTCAGATGTTCCTTCAGGGGCTATAGATATAAGAGTAAATACAGGTAATAAATTACAAATAAATATAAGTGAAGAAAATATTGACGGAACAAATTTAGTTTCATGGTTTACCAGTTTAAAAAACCACACAGATAAAACAGATATAAGCGGAACCGCTATAATAACAGTAACAAATCTAGATGATCCAACTAAGTTTTTTATTGCAACAGTTGATCCTTATTCTAATGCCCCGCCGGGAGCCGGCACCACCAGCACTCCAGTGTTCAACGGTATTGGATTCAACAACAGTATGTGGGACATATATGCTGATGTTATAGATGCATCAAGTAATCCAAATCCAACTTATGGTCAATCAATATCCTGGACAAATGGTGTAAATGTAGGATTATCGTGGGTATTAAATGGATTAGAAGGTCCAACAGGAATGACAGGAATGACAGGAATGACAGGAATGACAGGTATGACAGGTTGGACGGGTGCAGCTGGAGCAGATGGTTCTAATACATTAAGATGGACGTTTAATAATACTGGTCCTTTTCTAGACGACGCAGGCCCTCCGCCCTCATACGCAAATAATCTTGCCTCAGGAGATTGTTCTTGGAATATAGTCAGCGTCAGCAGCTCAGGACAGATACCTAATGTAGACACTAGGGGTCTTCCTTATGATGGTTCCGGAAATGGTGTTCAGTTAAGATTTATGTTTCATAAAGAAAATAAATATGGGACAGATGTTAATAATTGGATAAGTGGATTAAAACATCATGTGGATGATATGGATGGTAGCGCTATACTCAAATTAACAAATGTAAATAAGCCAGAAGAATTTTATACAGGAACGATTGAAACAAAAAATAGAACATTTTACACTTCGGGAAACACCAATATGACCCCACCCTTTTCTATTGGTACTTGGGATTTGGGTGCTGCGGAGCAAGAAAATGACGTCGCCGGCGCCCAAACCTGGTTGGCAGATATTTGGATAATAAAATTCTTTTTGGATTGCTCAGGTGGAGCAGGTAATATATTTGAAAATGGCGATGAAATAGCTTTATCATGGGTATTAAATGGATTAGAAGGTTCAACAGGTATGACAGGTATGACAGGTATGACAGGTATTACAGGTCCAGCAAATTATGATGTATTATTTTCTTCATCAACTTTTATTCCAAGGATATCGTATAATGGTCCAGGGCATATAGGGACAGTACCAATGGGAACTTGGGATATTTGTACTGGTTCAAATAGTGCCGTCGGCGCTGGGCGGTATACCCTTGGGTTGACGACGGGTTCTCGCACAGATTCTTGTACAGATGATGACCTCTGGTATTTGGAATTGAATATCACTGACGGTAGTGGTAATATTTATATACGGGACCCATCAAATGTTGGTTCGGCATATATAGATACATTTAGTGACCCAAGTAATAATATGCTTTTTGATAAAAATAAACCTGATTATCTATTAATAGAACGAGAGACAAATGGCTGGCCAAATAATTATGTGATAGCAGGACCTGTTGATTGGGTCTATTATGACGGTTCTAGTAAAATTCAAATAGGACGCGGAAATCCTACTGGCTTGCCTTTTTGGCGGGAAGGAAAAGGTACATTAAGTGGCTTACTCAAAGTAACTCGCACTTCATGGTATCCAGAAGACTTTATAGTGCCAGCTATATCATCAACCCAAACAATTAAGAGTAATTTTAGAATAGACAAAAATGATTGGCGATTAGGTTTGGGGGATAGTGGCGCGCAGGGTAATTGGACCCAATTGAGGAATACTTATACATCCAAGACAGGCATAACTATGGATGGTCCATTAAAAATTGCGGATGATGGATTTTACTCAGCAGCTCTGGGCATGGAACCAGGACTTCATGTATTAAAGGAAGGTACGAATCCAGCCTTCTGGAATAATTCGTGGGACGCGTCAATAGTAATAGAAACAGATACAGCTGTTTTAACAGGACCACAGGGTTCTCAAGGCTGGATTGGCGGTGAAGCTTATACAGAATACAGAACAGGGCATCCAGATTTAAGTCAAAATTTTTCATGGAGAACCGGTGTAAATGATGGTAGTGAATTTTTGATAAATTATGCTCCATTATCTGCGAATGGAAAATGGGGGGCTGATAGCATAAACGTCACTACAAGCACAGATTACGGTAATTTACTTTCAACAATAAAATTAGATATATGTGGAAATATGAGCGTATGGCAAGATTTAAGTGACAATATATTAGGAGATATAAGTTGTAATAATATGTTTGTTGAAGATAAATTAACAGTAGGCGGTTTAATTGACCCAACTGGTTTGGTTTTAGATGACCAACCTAATGCTCCAACAGGATTTTCATCTGGAGCCAATAAATCATTACTATATAGTAAAACAAATGAATTACATTTTGTAGGAACCAATGGAACAGATTCTAATATAACACTGAACATCACTGATATTTCACAGGACATCATTGACCTTTCAAACAGCAGACTATATAATACAACAGATACAATGACAGGTAAATTAACTATGGACGCATCTATACCTGGACTTAACATTAGTGATGGAGTATTAGATATTTCTAGTTCTAACAGATTGATGCCCGGAATAAGGGTATATTCATCCCATGATGGTTCGTCAGTTGCAAACAAAGCATCAATATTACTTCACGCTGATGATACAGCTGAAGATTGGGGATGGGGAGAAGCATTTATAGATTTTAGAACTGCGTTAGGAGCAGATTCAAGTGCGAACGTCACGCTCCCAATAACAAGAGCAGATTATGATGGTTATCAATGGAGAATAGGACAAAACGATAATACATATGGATTCTTAATTTGCCAACATGATTATGGCAATAGCCCCAGTGGATGGTCGTCAGGTAATATACGTGCGGCGATGAAATTTGACCCCAGTGGTATATTATATATAACAAATGATTTAGTTTCGCCACTTTCAGAAGACGGCGGTGGTGGTCTTAAAACATCAGATATTAGTGGAAATAGATATATATATGCGAAAAAGTTAATAACAGATATTAGTGGTATAAGATCATTTGATGCTTCTAACAATTTGGGTGAATATTCTGTGGCACTGGGAAACCATGATACTGCTGCTTCAGGTGATTATGCGTTTGCTTTTGGAGGAGATACTAATCCATCAAATCCCTTAAATAGAGCAATGGCAACAGGTCATTATGCCTTTGCTTTTGGCAAACAATCACGAGCAACAGGACTTCATTCAATAGCAATGGGTGAAATAGCAAACGCAACAGCAACACATTCTGTTGCGATAGGCGGTATCCAGACGAAAGCCGAAGGAAGTAATTCTTTAGCTCTTATGGGAGGACAAGCGAAGGGAACCAATAGTATCGCTATTGGGACTAGTTCTGGAATCGGGGGCGCACTGGCATATGGTCAGGGATCAATGGCAATAGGTACTGATTGTTCAGCAAATGGTATCAATGCTATAGCAATGGGAAATAATACGATTGCACTTGGTATTGGTGACCCAAACGAGTTTTCAAATGGAGAACCCAACAAAGTTGGTGCTATAGCAATAGGAACAGATTGTAGTGCTGTTGGTGCTGGTGCGATAGCAATGGGAAAATATTGCGATGCTTCTGGAAATTTCAGTATTTCAATGGGTTCTGGTGACGCATACGCGGGTACCGGAAATCAAAAAGCAGACGGCAACAACAGTATAGCTATGGGATTTAAGAATAGCGCACTAACAAATTTCAGTATAGCTATGGGAAAAAATAGTCTTGCTAATGGACCTGGTGCGATGGCTTTTGGAAATGATTGTGAATCAGGAGGAACAGAAAGTGTAGCAATGGGATTGGGTTCATCTGCATTTGGTGACCACAGTTTAGCTGTAGGAAATGGTGTGGAAGCAATCGGTAGGACTAGTGTAGCGTTGGGACGCAATACGCAAACACAATATCTTAGTCAAACAGTTGTAGGTCAATATAATGAAATAGATACGAGTTGGGGAGTCGACGCCTCGCTAAATCAGTATCTTGAGAATGCAATATTTACAGTAGGAAATGGTACCGGAATTACCTCTGACCCAATGCAATATCATAATGCTTTTCAAATAAGGAATTCAGGCGCCACTACTATCAAGGGTGTAAGTGGTGAGGCGATATTTGATGTAAGTTATGGCTCTTTTGAATTGTACGACAAGGACAAGGTGAAAATAAAAGCATATCATTCTACAGGTTCAGGCGTAGGTAGAATTAAATTAAATGTATTTGATATTAACTATGCTGATCCGGTGGCACCAACGTATATGGAGGAGAATCCTGGAATAATGTTAGAAGGATCCTCCACAGCGGACGCACAGTGCATGAATGGTTATGTAAGGTTACAGAGTAAGCTTTTAATGACCAGCTTCAACCAGCGGACTTATGATAGATCAATGCCTAGTGGTCCTCCTTACGAATATGGAAAATCCGATACCTGTGCACTTTATGCGGATTGTTCCGAAAATGTAGTTTTTATTGGAAGTTATACTGGTGCGGAGCCCGGTGGCGCAAATGGGGAAAGTAACGGACAAAGACTAATTGTAACAAATGAGGATATTTCACCAACTGATTTTTCAAATCCGTTGCCAACTTCTTTACACACATATCCTTCATGGGCTGGCCAAGGAGGAGCCGACCCTAGTAAAAATTATCCAATGGTTTTACAATCAAATAGAAGAGATTTATCATTCAATTTCTTTGGAATAGCACAAAGTAAGCAATTTGATGTAAATGATTTTAGTATTGGAAATGGCATAGAATTTGCTTTAAAAACAGAGAATTCTGTTGGTGGTGGTAGTCGTAGTCGCAGTTGGTGGTTATGGCAAAGACCAAGTAGTAATAACGGAGAAGATACTGGTGAGGATGTGATACAATTTTGGAGTAATAATCAAAAAACTGCAATTCCAAATCCATCTCCTGGACAAGGTGGTGGAACAGTTTCAACACCTTTTGCGATTGAAGATATTTCAGGAATTCCACCTAGTGTAGGATTTGGGTTAAGGAATTATTCAAAATGGCATTTAGGAATGGCTACTAATAGAGACTGGGGAGATGTATCCTCTAATTTTTGCTTTTGGGCTCGCGACGGAGACCCAACCTTAGATGCTGAAAATATAATTCCTGGAAATCCAACTGGTTCAGGAAGTTGGGTCATGGCACCACTATATACTCCGGGAACATTAAGAAAAAATATCAAAGATTGGGCAGGAATAAATTCTGTAATGAAATTACATGCAACAAGAGGTAAGGCGCCGCCATGGGGGGGTTCTCCAAATTTCCTAGCGAGATATGGTGACAATCAATGGATAAGAACAGCATCAACAGTGAGTATAGGAAGAGATATATTAGGTTCGGAACAACCAGATGGTAATAATTTCCTTGATAGGTCATCAATATGGGATTTACATCTAGCTCAGGATACTGATGCAGGGCCAAATGTGGCGAGTTTTATGGTATCAGACGTAAGTGGTGCTGTTACTTCAACGGGAAGTCCCAACCTTGATGGTCGTCCAGGAAGAAGTGACTTTAGAGTTATACCAGCATATGATGTCTCTGGTGTAGGATTAAGCACTTATATCGTAGGAAATACTATTTGTGCGAGATTAGGAGTAGGTACAGACGTAGTTCCAACGGACATGGGTGTTGGGGCAGGATTTTTTACTGAAACGGGTTGGAGTGACAGTTCTATATTGAAATTGGGAACAATAGGTTATAAGGATGTTCATATAGGCGCAGACCTTTTACAATGGGGCAACTTGGTTTATCTAAATGGACAAAACTTTGAAGAGAGTATAAATCTTTATGAAGATATTGAATATGATGTTTCTGGTGGTTTTGGATATTGTCGAAGTAAAGTTTGTCCTCCATTTGATTCACGAACAATCGGTTATCAGTACCTGGGAACTGGTACCGCATATTCATTTTTCCTAGAAACTGATTTAGGTGGACCAAATAATAGATGGGAGGACATTTGGGCATTCAACGGACCCATCGCTACATCTGATGAAAGAAGCAAATCAAATATAACTGATTCAACATTAGGTAGAGAGTTTATAAGTTTGTTATCACCAAAACAATACACAAGTGGAATTAATGGTACTGGAAGAACTCATTTTGGATTGTTAGCACAACAAGTTAGAGATGTATTAAAAAATAATTTAAAATTTCCTACGACAGATGATGGAAATAAAATAGCAGGATTTGCTGGTTATATTTATAATTCTGGAAGAACAGAAGCAAGTATTACAGATCAAGAGAAGGAAGACGGAACAATAAGAGATATGTCAGGCAATATAATTAGAGAACCTTGGAGGGAATTATTAAAGGATACATATGGATTGCGCTATAGTGAATTTATATGTCCAATGATAAAAGCCATTCAAGAAGTAGATGCGAAATGGTTAACAGATCAAGAAGGAGGAACTTATAAAACGAGTGGTGGATTAGCAATAGGAACAACCCCATTAACTGGAACACCTTTAAGCTTGTATGGCGGAGGAGGAAATCTAGATGCTACAATATTACGAATAGAAGGTAAGAATCAAGCCATGAATGGTAGTGGTGGAATAGTAAATTATGAAGTAAATAGTAGTACAGCATATACAGTAACACATAAATTGAATGATACAGGTTATAGTATAGTTCATAATGCATCAAACCGGTCAATGGCATTTGGAACAAACAAAACAGAAAGAATAATAATAAGAGGAACAGGAGGAGTATTAATAAATGGAGAGCCAGTATTAACATCAGATGACCGTATAAAACACAATGAAGTAGATATTTCAAATACAATGCATATAATAAGGAAATTAAAACCAAAACAATATTTCAAAACACCAGTATTATATGATGCGAATCATAATTTTGCTTTAGATAGTAATGGAAATCCAATAGATGGTAGTGGAAATCAAGTGGATTATTATGTTGAAACGGGTTTTATAGCACAAGAAGTGAAATCGATATCGGAATTAGCGCATTGTGTATCAGGAGATGAGTCAAAAGAAATATTAGGATTGAATTATAATAACGTGTTTGTATGCTCTATAGCAGGTCTTCAAGAAATAGATAGAGAACAACAAGCAGATAAGGTAAAAATAGCAACATTAGAATCAGAAGTTTCAACATTAAAAACTCAAATGGCAAGTGTTTTAGCAAGATTGGCAGCTTTAGAAGGTAGTGGATAAAAAAAATAAATTTGAAAATAAAATATTTACTTATAATACGCTATAATATAATATTATAAGTAAAGCACTTAAAGAATATTTAGTTAATTAACTTGTGACGAGTATTGTAGGCAAAGGCAAGAAAATGTTTCAATGTGTGAGACGATAAAAGTTTAAGGTTTTCTGAAAATTGAAGTAGATAGGGACGGTGTAGGTAGAAGCAGTCTAAGAGTATAGAGACAACTTGGCGTCATGGTCTAATTGGTTAGGACACGCGCCTTTGAAGCGTGTAATTCGGGTTCGAGTCCCGATGATGCCTTGGGGGAGCACGGTTAATTCCCAATTAGTCCACATGGTTAGGATATTGAGCTTTCACCTCGAAGAACCGGGATCGATACCCGGATTGGGAATTAAAAAATTTTAAACTTGCTTGGATAGCTCAGTTGGTTAGAGCGTTCGACTGTTAATCGAAAGGTCACAGGTTCGACCCCTGTTCCGAGCGGGGCTGGCGAGCCAATAATACGCAACAGAACAAGATGTAGGTGATGATAAAAGGTAACCATATACAAAATGTTCAAAATGATACTATCTTCCCCTAGTCCGGTCGATGGGGCCAGGTTCAAGTTCTGGTGGCGAAAGCCCACGTTGGTTCAAATCCGACAGATAGTATTATAAAGCCGAATTAGCTCAGTTTGGTAGAGCGCGCGCCTTTTAAGCGCGTGGCCGTGGGTTCAAGCCCCACATTCGGCAGGAGAAAAGGGGATGACCAAGATAAATATTAAAAAAAAAAGGTTGGCTTGCCCGAGTGGTCTAAGGGGTCACGTTAAGGCCGTGATATGTTCGCATGCGTGGGTTCAAACCCCACAGCCAACAAAGTAAAAAATATTAACACAAGCGACGTGGCGCAGGGGAAGCGTGTCTGGCTCATAACCAGAAGGTCACAAGATCGAAACTTGTCGTCGCTATCTATGGTTCTTCACAGCAATTCTTAATCATGCATTATAAGCCGGAGGTCGATGGATCGAAACCATCTAGTCACTAAGTGACTATAGCTCAGGGGAAGAGCGCCGTAGATTTATGGAACCAGTATAACTTTGTGTAGAAAATTTTTTTATAAAATTTTGTACAATCAAATACTTATTTGACTAATTGAGTATTCAACGTTAAAGTAATTAATAAACAAATATAAATAACTCTATTTATATTTATTTAAATGGACGAACCACTTGTAGGCACGCCTCAACAAAATTATCGCTTCTTTTATGGAGCATCAATATCGGCAATTCTTAGTCTTGTTGTACTTTTTGTTATTACAGGCTACACAGCATATACAGCTTCTGAAATAAATGAAGTTATTAAAGATATGAATGAATTACTTCCTGATGCTAGAAATTCATTAAGAATTATACATGCTATGTGTAAGCACGAAAACTTTACAAAATCGTGGGGACAAATTTGTTAAATTTTTATTAATGACACTTCTTTTGTATGATATTTATACAATACAATCGGTTGATATTTTCTTAACGGAAAATGTCTACTATTTAATTCTCTCCAACCACCATCCCCCACATCAATATTATCTTCTATTTGATTTGAACAATTTGTTATTAAAATATACTTAAATTTCTTATCATATACCAAATAATCCAATAAATTATAAATATTTTTTAAAGACCAATGTTGTAAAACATCTTTCAATATACATAATTCACCATCTATTATATCTTCCTTTTTATTACAAAAATCCAAATGTAAAAATTTATATTTTGAATTATCCATTCTAGTAGAATTATAATCAACTACCTTTTTATAAGCATCATATCCTGTATATTTAATGTTTAAACTGTCATATATTAAGTTGCCACATACAAAGTCTCCACAACCTAAATCAACAACATTTTTAATATTATTATTAATAATAAAATTTCTTAAAAACGGAACATAAGTATTTCCATTAAATTGTATAGTGCTACCACCACCACTGCTACCAGAATATTCTTTCATATTATTATTACCCCATCCACAACCTTCATAAAGATTCGTAAAAGTTTTTTCCATATAAACTATATTATACTTATTATAATATAGTTTTACGCAATTAATAACCATCATCTTCTTTGCATAAACATTCAAATAATAATCCACCACCACAACAAACAATAAAAAATCCTAATATACCCCCTAATAAACCATATGCTATAAACCATCCAAAAGCATGTTCCCCCATTGAATTACACCAATAATCGCTAGGACCTATTACAAACATTAGTCCTACTAATCTTCCCATCATTATAAATATGAAAAAAATACAAATTCCTATAATTAAAGTGGTAATAATCATTATCCAATTATATAAAAAAATAAGGCAATTTTCAGTTTTTTCTTTGTTACATCTACATTCTCTATTCATACGATTTAAATCAGGTTCAGAATCTGTATCCGTATCTGTATCTGTATCTGTATCTATATCTGTATCTGTATCTGAATCGTCATTTATATCTACAACAACACTTCTCCTACAACCAGGACATTTGTGTTCTAATTTTAAAGCTTTTTCTTTACAAGTAGAACAAAGGGGGTAATCACAATTATCTAATTCACATATATGGACATCCTCAGTACTTGTACAACAATGGCATTCTATTTTAAATTGTGGTTTTATTTCTGCTGTTCCCACTATTTCCATTACTTATAACTAATCCATATGGTTTATATAGTTTATAAAATTGAATTAAGATAATTTAAAGTATAAACAAATAAAACATGACTTCTCTTGCGAATTTCGATATCCAAAAACACAATGATGACACAAAACAATCTATTAAAAATCTTGATAAACCACTATCCTCTTTCAATTATTATATAAAAGAAATGAGAGAAAATTGGCATAATCTTAATGAAGATGATAAAGATAAATATATGCGTAAATCAAAAATAGATAATCAACGATATGCCGATGAAAAACAAGAAATTTTGGATAAATCTAAAGAAAGAATTAAAAAACTCAATATATTCTTGCTTCAAACTACAGGCAGAGTTCCTTGTGTAGGATTAGATAATGGATTTAATAATTATACAGTTATTGGTCCTGTGGATACAGTTGAATTATTTACAGACTTAGAAAAAAAGAATTTTGAGGCTCAAGGAATTGAGGTCCCCAAATATAAATCTGTTAATGGAAAAAAATTTAATTGGCGAGCAGCGCGAAAATGGAGTGTAAAAGTTTATGGTGGAAGTCAAAATTGTAGGGAATCTTGGTGGGGACTTCGTGAAAATTATGAAGGAGAAGCTGGAAATTTTACAACCTATACTAATTATAAGGGGGAAAGTTGGACAGAAAAATATTAAACTTCACAGGCCTCAAGAGCATCGCCAATAATAATTTCTCTAGCATAAACAGTAACTGGTAATATTGTAATTTTAGCCTCAACAATTTTTATTTCAGGTGCTACTTTTACTCCATTTTTCTTATCCTTACATTTAATATACCATTTTTTACAACATGGTTTATAACAAAGATTATCTATTAATTCTACGAAAATATACATAATTAAAGCTGAAATAAACGCAATAATAAAAATACCCATTATCGTTAATGTTATAGTTATAAATAGGTGTTGTTCGGGCATTAATCCAATAAAATAAGTATTATTTAATATAGTTATTTTATTGATTTTTATCTCCAGCTTTTCCTTGTTGATATTCAATATATCCTAAGTAAGCAAAACTAGCTGCACCCATTATAGTCCCAATAACAGAATACCATCCATGAAATACTCTTTGTGCAACACAGATTTGATTAGGGATACGTAATAATAACATAACAGTTAATGCTATAGCTAAAGCCGGTGAATATGCTTGACCGCTTTTAACTGAATCAATTTGGGTATATGTTCCATAAATAGCTACGGCTAAGGCAAGGATATGTAAATATCCTGTATATTTCATCATAGAATCACTACACTTCATATATTATAATTAAATATAATAAAGTTTGAATAAAATATATATATAATGAGTGAGGAGTATTGGGTACCTGAAGGTATTTGGCGAATAATTAAATCATATTTTTTAGTTCCAGAATTTTACATAGGAGATGTAATATATGGAATACCTAAAAGATTACATAATAATTCACAAAATTATAATCATTTTGCTGCGGATAAATGTGGTATAGTTATAGATAAAACAGGTAAATATAAAGATGCCACATATTATATATCTATTCCCGAATATGGCGGAGATTATTTAGTTTTGAGTCATATTGGAATGAATATATGCGAAAAAAAAATGGATGCGATAGAAAAATTAATAATGGTTAATACATTTGGAGAATGGTGGTATCCATTACATAAAAGCGTATTTCAAGAAATTATGATTGAGGTGTTATGTTGATTTAAAAAAATAAATATATTTTATAATAACAATGAAGAATACTCTGTTATTCTTATTTATTTTATTATATTCAAATACTTTTGTTTTTGGAGGTACAATAGTCTCCTGTACAGGTCATGATGCTTGTAAAAATAGAGTATGGTCAGGAGAATATGATATACGCTGCGGTGCTAGTAATAGTGAAAGAACTTGTAAAAATACCGTTTTAAATTGTGGAGTAGGAAAAGATTGTTTGATTAAAACTCAAGGAAGTGGTCACGATGCTTATCAATCTAGTACGGTAAATGCAAAGGAATCCAATTCATTTAAATTAACTTGTCAAGCTTCAGGACAAAGAGATTGTAAGACTATTACAATTTGGTGTCCTCAAGGAGCAGGAACCAGCTGTGAATGTGTAAGTTGTCCATCAACTGTTACTATGAAATGTGTTCAAGGAGTAAGCTGTACTTCAGTTTCTAATGCTCATATTGATTATGTAGCTCCGGATAAATATCAAATTCCAGATACAATATGGGATAAAGATACAACACATACTGGTAAACGACCAGATTGTACTAGAATTCAAATACCAGGAGCGGCTGTCAATCAAAATTATAAATGGGGCACATTGGAAAAATGTAAAGAAACTTGTAT
>Ga0315315_10004363_pt1 | contig 13036 bp, 9 predicted proteins | sample M140m3416metaG_FD_203699 | JGI IMG/M metagenome (GOLD analysis project Ga0315315, IMG submission 203699) | Ammonia-oxidizing marine archaeal communities from Monterey Bay, California, United States - M1 40m 3416 | ecosystem: Environmental > Aquatic > Marine > Intertidal zone | place: USA...
TCTCGATCGCTGGGAAAGCGAAAATGACGCATTTCGCCTCAGTCACGTCTCTCATCCATGTATGAAAGTTACATATTCTGTAACAGCACCGAAACCAAACCCAAGAGGTTATGTGCATAGCTACTGGTCTCATCATCGAAGAAGGAGCGACTGATCTGCCCTCCGAATGCGATTACCTCATCGTTGGTGGAGGAGCGTCTGGCCTGGCCTTTGCCGACTCCCTCCTCGCACACTGCACTGCCGCGCCATCCCCCGTCGTGGTCATTGCCGACTCTCATCGAACACCAGGCGGTCAATGGAATGACAGCTATTCCTTCGTGCGGTTGCACCAGCCGTCGGCGGGATACGGGGTTGAAACGGAGCAGCTCGAGCCCAATGGCGACGAGAACCATTTGGCGTCGCGGGAGGAAATCGTGCGGTACTACCAGAGCGTGGTACAAAAGCTCGAGAAAAATCACGGGGCAGCATTCGTGGGAGGCGCCAAGGTCGACCTATCCAAAGACGGATGCAAGCAACTCGATGGCGGAAGGGGGTGGGAATATAAGATTTGCCATGGTGAGGCATTGAAATCCATTGTCGTGAAGAAACGCCTCGTCGATGCCAGGTATTTACAACCTGATCTACCCGTGGACACAAAGCCAACATTTGCGTATGACGCATCGAAAATTGATTGCGCACCCGTCAATGTTCTGAATGATCAAATGGCTAATAAAAGACATTTTGTTGTGGTGGGTGCCGGCAAGACGGGTATGGATGCGATCTACCGTCTTTTGACGCGGGCAGAAGTGCATCCCGACAACATTCTTTGGGTAAAGCCCAATGAAATGTGGATAACCGCCAGAGAGAACATTGGCAGCTGTATGGAGCTGCTGAGGGATTGCGCAGTCATGAATAGGGAACAGGAGAAGCTCTCAATGGGAGCCGCCTTCCTCGAGTGGGAGAAGCAGGGCCGTGTGTATCGACTAGATCCTACCACTGTGCCGACGAAATTCCGTGATGCCACCCTCGATAAGGACGAGCTCGAGGTCATCCGCAGGGTGACGAACGTGGTGCGGAACGGCCGGGTTCGTGAGATCCGTTCCTCGGACGGTGCGCTCGTGTTCGGGGACGGCACTGTCTCTTCCCTCCCCTGGGACGGGTCCAGTCCGGAAGATACGCTCTACGTCCACTGCAGCGCCGGAGCGTTCAATTATACGAAACAATCCTCCGACGAGGAGGCGGTGTTTGCTCCGGGCAAGATTGTCGTTCAGGACGTGTACGGAACTCCCGGTTTTTGCTTCGTAGGCTCGATCATAGGCCGTCTCGAGGCCATGGGGTGCAGGCTCACTGACAAGGAGCGGAATGAAATGTGCCTTGCACCGCGGTTCAATCCGGGTGCCGCAGTTCCTCCGCTGGGACCGTCAGGAGGCGACCTCGGCGACGTCCTCTCTTCCGACCATGGCTTCGTGCAGAGACTCGCGAATCTGCGAAAGTGGCGCTCGGTGCCTGAGTTACGAAAGTGGATGGAGAATCATCGGCTGTTCAACTTGAAGGGTTTGGGCGATGCAGGTGTCGGGAAGCTGGTTGATGAGGCGTGGACTGTCTTGGAGGAGCGCGGTATCGTCCAGTAATTTTGTATATATCTAATTTTGTTTTGTTTTTCCTCCACTATATTATGTTACTACACCTTGTGTACGAGCCAAGTCAGAGGGACGTAATTCTTCCGGGCGGGGATGGGGATGGGGGCACCCGGAGTCCCAACTTGCTTGTCAGCGATGAAACCGCCATAATCCTTTGTGTAGTAAGCGGTTGGGGGTTGGGACGACCCCTCCAAACGTAATGGAGCCAATCAACGAGGGAGGCGGCAGCGGTTCCGGCGCCGGCCTCGAGCGGCAGGCGGTACCACCTGCGCCCCTCTCGACCGCCGCCGCGCCTGAAGCCGACGCCGACGCCGAGCCCGCCTCCGACGCTTACGACGACGAGATGCTGGACGGGCTCGCCGACGTCTCCTTCCCCCTGGGCAGGTTCGACGACGCCGAAGACGACGACCCCGAATCTGGTGGGGAGGGGGGCGGGAGCGGTAACGGGGGCGGAAATGCAGCCGCCTCCCACGCCCCGACGCTGCAGGGGGGCTGGGACGATGGGGCCATCGCATCGTGCTTCAAAATAGCGCTGGGGACGCACGATCTGGGCCCTGCCGAGCTGGAGAGGGCGGCAGGGTGGGAGGCCGGGCCTCCCATGGTGCCGGCGCGCTTCCGCACTGCGGAGGCGCGGGCGATGGGGGGAGGAGGGAGCGACAGAGGCGCGCAGGGAGCAGAGGGAGCGGGGGGGGAGTCCCTCGATGGGCGGGCGGGGGGCGCACGGTGGAAGCCAAAGCCGCTCAGCCTGCCGGAATGGGCGGTGGACCCGGCCTTTGCGGCGGCAAAATTAAGCAGTTAGTTAGATGCTTCCAGTAACTCTAGTTGAGTTTAATGTTACTCGCCTTGCGTCCGGTCCACTGGCTAGCGCAGACAGCCTCGCTGCTGCCTCCTCCTCCTCCGCATCACCTGGCCAGAGTAAATACCGCCCCCTCCCCCGTTTTGGCGTTGGGGAACACCTTGATCAGGCTCCCCGAGTGAGGCCTGGCGTACGGCCGCTCCATCCACATCCCAATCTCGGCCGCGATGTCGTCCGGCCTGGTCCACTGGGAGAAGTCGGCGCCCTCCTCGGCGAACCTTCGGTTGCTGGGGGTATCTATCATGCTGGGAAGAATCGCCACTGCAGTGAGATCGTCCAGGTAGACCGCCCTCTGCCTCACTGTGGTGGAGGCCTTCTTCCTGAGCGCCTTGTGTCCCAGGCCCGTCTTGGGGCCGCAGGACGCCCCCAGGGTCTGGACGTAGTGGTGAACGGCGGCCTTGGCGGCCCCGTAGGCCGCCATGGAGGGAGTGGGAGCAAGGGCGGCGGTTGCCCCCAGGGCCACGAACAGCCCCTCGCCCCCCATGTACCGGTCCATGGCCCGTCCCGCAGCGAGGACTGGGTGCAGGTTCATCCGCAGCATGCGGTCGGCACTGTCACCATGGGAGGCGGCGTCCGCGGCCAGGAGCCTCTCCTCCCACTCGTCCCCCTGGAACTCCGCCGCGTCCGCGTCGGGGGGGGGGGGATCTCCCTCCCAGCCCCCGCTGGCGCAGATGACGGCGTCCAGGACCAGCCCCCCCGTCCCTCCTGCCCCCCGGGTTCCGCCGTCGTGCCAGCGGCCGGCCTGGCCGGACATCTCGTCGATCTCCCGCAGCCCCAGGACCAGGTCGGTCGCCGTCTGGGCCAGCCCGGCCTCGGTCGTGGGGTGCGGGAGGGGCAGGAAGGCGTCGAGCAGGTCGTGATCGGCCTGCTCGGCCGGCGGGTCGACGCAGTCGGCTCCGATGACGGTGTGGCCGAGGTTGCGGGACAGGTGCCGGACGATGTGCGAACCCAGGCAGCCCGAGGATCCGAGGACGAGGGCCGTCTTGGCCGCTCTCCCACCGCCTCCTCCTCCCTCGCGGGAGCTCAGGCGGCGCTTGTTAGAGGCGCGGGGCGCGGCGGCGACGGGAAGGGGAAGGGGAAGGGGATGCACTAGTGCTGAGGAGGACAGGGGGGTGGCCCGGCGGGCGAAGGTACTTACACGGAGGGCGTTCATTGCGTGGTGGTTCGCATCGTACGTGAGATGCATCTATGTCTTGCGGGTGATTGGTGGTGAGAAAGCTTTTGAGGCGCCCAGACGCGAGAGAGTACAGTACATCATGTACTCTAGTGGGATTAGAGTCTATGCCCATACTCTACTATTCATAGCACTCTAGGAGTATGTCTACGACTGTACTGATACACACAGGGGTGAGTACAGGACCTACCCATACGAGCTCGTATAATACACCTCGTACATAATTATTTACTATGCATATCGTCTACGACAAGTACGAGAAATATGCATACTAGAGTACGGAGTACATACGAGAGTGTGCGTTCGTGCGGTCCATTATTGAGCGCGAGCGCGATTTGTCTCTTACATTTTAATTTAAGTCTTCCCTCGTTTCAAATAATACTCACTCTTGGATCCTTCCTCACACAGAGCCAGGTTCGTTACCGCAGTCGCTCTCCTCGGAAGCTGACAGGGACTTTGAAATAGAGCTCCCGGTCGTCTGCTTGTACCCCGTGTGCCTGGTGGTCCTCAGCGCTTCTCCTTTCGAGCGCACCATGGAGACCATGGACATGACCCGGACGAAGACGATCTGGAAGAGCTTGAGAGCGATCGCGAACCAGGGGAGGGCGCCGGCCAGGATCGTGATGTGGGGGATGCCCCCGTACTTCTTGCGCGATCCCATGGTCTTCTGGAAGTAGATCACGGAGTAGTGGACGTGGCCGCACGCCAGAGCGAGCCACACGACCGGGCCGAAGACGAGGTCCCACTGTGCTCGGTTCATCGCCTGACCGACGCTGAAAGAAAGGCGAAGAATAAATCGTGATGAGGAGGGTGAGCGGTACGGATGACCCCACAACATACCTGAACAGCTTTCTGGCTTGCTAGGGAAATATTTGTGAGAAGAACAAACTGAGGTTTCGCGCATTCACTTACCTTGGGAGGCTTGCTATCGCCACAATCATGTATATAGAGAGGGAAATAATGCCGAACAGCTGCGGCAGACAGAAAAAAAAGGCATCGTTGCCAAAAAAAACGCGTGAGCAAAGAGAGGAGGAAAAAACAGGGAAATAAACAACAAAAACACTTTAGGCCAATCATGCAGTGCAATCCTTACCATGGAAACCTCTCCTGTCTGATCCATTGACGTGGATTCTTTGGAAGCAAACATGCACCAGTAGTAGTTTGCGGGGCTGAACTCGACCAAAGACATCACTGCGTGGTTGAGGAGGAAAAACATTCCAATGAGTCCTGTGTGCTTGCGAATTCCAAGGCCCCATAAGATCACTGGATGGAAGCGGTACATGGAATTGCCACGGTTCCATGCCTTGACGATGCGAGCAAAAGTTCCGGGAAGAAGACTGAATGCAAACAAAGACATTGCCGTAGATGACATGACCTTGTTGTGGGACTTCACAGAAAACTGGTAGCCCGGTATAGGATAGGGCCAGACGATGTAGTAGGTAGCAACGACAATTAATAGGAAGGCAGTGTAGAAGAAGAGGGCAACATACGCGGCGTGCTTCCATTCTTTTCCAATTGAGTTCTGCTCAGAAGTCTTGCGGTCATTGTGGTAGGAAGCCTGAACTTCGAAGCCCATGGCAATCTCGGCGAAGTCCTTGGCAGCGGAGAGCGCTGCCGAGTCGACCGCCGACATCCGCGTGGCAAGTTTGCTTTTACTCTTTCGGCTGATGATGTCAACGGCACCCACATCATTGAAGGCTTTCACCCATCTGAGGTTGTGTCTGGCAAAGCTTTCGGCGTCGTGTGCGGATGGATCGTTGTTTACATCAACCAGGAGAGAAGGGCGGAGAATGTTGGCATACGTCTCAAGGAAGGGGAATAAGGCCTTGCCTGGGATGGCGAGGAAAACGATTTCGGCTTCCGTAATTCCTTCTTCCAGAGGTACGAAAGCAATTCCTGTGTCGTGAAAAGTGGTATTAGGGGTGAACTCGCGGGTTGCGCTTGCGATCTTGATCGAGTACTTCTCTTCGTCCTTGGCTGTCTTCGCATACTGATGCGACAGAGCGTGAGCCATATCTCCAGTTCCAATGATGAGACCAATCATATTTGCTTATTATTTCTTTGACTTTTGTGTGTGAATGAATTTGTTTTTGTTCTTGCAACACATTAATTCACATCATGTAACATATAATTGCATGTTTTAATTTTAATTTGCATGTTGTTTCAACGCAAAAACGGAGCGAGGAGACACATGACTACTGAGATTGGTCATACGGTCATAACCCTGGTTACTCTACGATCGTAGTAGATCTACGGTAGACGGGCAGACGGGCATGATTTATTCATGTTTTAAACCTACCCGCGCCCCCGAGGTCTGCCATCAGTTCATAGACTCAAAGATCCAACTCAGCTCCGGCGGTGCACCTTCCACACTGGATATTAGGCTCTCTGGTTTTAAAGCCTATTATGAGATGCAAGAGGGCCGCGAGCTTTGCGACTTACTTCTTCCTTATGTATGCCCGGAATCGTAGTGTCGTATCGGCCCTACGAGAGGGATTCAGGGAGCCTTGTTCCCTTACGCTGTCACCTCGGGTGCTTCCTTTTTCTAGTTCCGTTCAATCTACTTTCAAATTGCGTCCTGGGGCATACGAGTCATGCCGCACACGTAGCATTACCAGCGCCTCCTCTTTTGGTAGTAGAGCCCCAGGCTGGAACCGATACGAACGGCTGCGCTCCCGCCTCTCGGCGGTCTCTTCCGACGGTGACGCCAGAACGCAAGCCGGTGATATCGCCAAGGAGACTGTATCGGTGCTGACGAGAAAGGGTCGAACTTGGCAGCGCCTGGGCCCTGTGGTTGAACTTGCGTGTTGTAGCTCGACCACGGAAAATATCAAGACTATCGCGGACGTGGGGACCGATCATGGCATTTTGGCCATTGCTCTTGCTGCGACTGCACAGTACGAAAAGGTTGTCGGGGTAGATATTTCGGAAGACGTTCTGCGACAGGGCGCCCGGATGTTTCACAGCAAGATTTTGGGTGTGTTTAGTCGTGGTTCTGCGGTGGCAGAAGACGGGGACTTAGACAGTTTCCTTCCAATCGAATTCAGGGTTGGGAACGGGTTATCTCCTCTCGAACCAGGAGATGCTGATGCTGTCGCCATATGCGGAATGGGGGTTCATACTATGCAAAAGATACTTCTGTTTCCGGAACTTGATCGAATAGGGACTAACCGACTTTATCTACAACCAACGAACTCCAGACCTCGAAACTTGATTACCCTCTACGACTTTCTGCAACGTAATGGCTGGACGTTAAAAGAAGAATGCATCCAATACATTTCGAACAGGTGGTACATCACCTCGGCCTTTCAGAGAGACCCGTTACGTCATTGCGATGATCCATTCACCTTACCGGGGCGCGCACTCGAAGCTTTACCGGATACTGACTCCTTGCGACGAGAACATCAACGATACGTAAAGCATCACTTGTCCTGGTTAGAACGTGATCTACAGGCTAAGGGGTCTCTGGACGAAGCTGATGTGCGCTGGAGGAAAGAATATATTATCTCGTAATTATGTAATTATCGATTGATGCTCTCCGAAACCTTTCATCTTCTCCTCTTTCTATTCTTTGTCTAGTCTTATAATATGAGCTCAACAAGGGGTCCATCGAGGGGAAATAAAAAGCAGTGCGGAGAAACTTTATTCCCCCCTCATTGCCATTCTCATTTGGTAGCGGTCGTTGAGCAGCGTCCGTGAGCGATCGACAGTTTGGACAATATTGCTTGGCAAGATATCCTCTGCTGCAATTGGTTGGTGAATTGGTTGGTGACGGGGTGGCGGCGGTGGAACACGACGGGGTGGTGGTGGCGGGGGTGAATTCAGTTCTGAGATTTGGGAGGCTTCGAGGTCAATTTTCTCCTTCTGCGAACTTCCCGGCGGTGTTGAATCTTGTGAGAATGTAGCTTTTAATCCTAGAATTGGGATGTTCTTTTTCTTCGCAAAATACCAAACCAGGAATCCAACAATAGAAATAAGACAAATTGTAGCAACGGCGATAATAATGGAGGATGGATTTTTTCCTTGGGAACTTCCTCCGAAATCACCTGCCGCGCTTCTACTTGTAAATCCTTCGGTATCTTCTCCAAGGGCCAGAGGACGGAAGTTAGCAACAAACTTATTTCTGGTCTCAGCTTGAGCGAAAACAGTGTGATCCTTATATCCCCCATCTGACCACAAAAACCACAAATAGGTCAAGAGATAGTCTCCACTTTTGTCAACCATTCGTTGGTTCGGCGCCTCGACCTGAAAGCTGTGGTTCTCCCAAGTCTTGATAGTCTTCGGTGTTTTATAAACGTCTCCATTTACATCCAAAAACAGGCCAGAGGGTGATGTGTCAAAGACAACATTCACAATTCTGGGGTGGAGTATGACGCTTCGAGTGTTTTTCCTTCCGTTCGACTCTTTTATTGTTAGCGTCACCTCTAAGACTGCCACTTCAGCGAACTCAAAGTTGATGGGATCCGGACAGCGTACTTCGATATCATTGCCACGAGTTGGCTTAAGTAAGGTGACTGATTTGGTATCTGAGAGCATCTTAACCTCCCAAATGAAGGCGGAGTCAGGAGGGTCATCTCTTGCAGAGCCGTATAAGCGAAGTTGATCACCAACCGCGAATGTGGAACCATCAATTGGACCATCAATACGAAGACCACCGAAATAATTGGCCACGAGAGATTGTTCCCTTCCAGCCGTAGCCAGAAAAATCCTTTCGTTTCCCAAATAACCATCCGACCACTTCTCAAATGCATACGTGTCAATTCCGTCGTATTGGGTCTGCTCTGCTTGGACCGCCACCTGGTGCTTATCCCAAGTAGATATAGTCACAGGGGTTCTAAATGTTTCCGCGTTGGCCATTACCATCATGCCGGAAGGGTTGGTAGCAAGAGTGAACTGGACCAATTTTGGTTTCAAAATGGTCTCCGTCGTTACCGAAAGACCATTCTCGTCTGTCGCTGTGAGGGCAATGACGAGGTAGCTGTCCTGGGCAGTCCCGAGATGGGAGGGCTCGGGGGCCGGAGGAAGATCGATTGCATTCCCTCGAGTCGGCTCCAGCAAGGTATGAAAATGATCCCCGTGGTGCAGTCGGACCTCCCAAATCAGCTCGTCATCACGTAGCTGACCGCTCTCGTCATAATCGGTTGCGGATCCACGGAGCTTGAGAACCTCTCCGACAGAAAAGGTAGATCCACTGGGCGGTTCAATAATCTGTGGGCGAGGGGGGCTGTTCTCCACTGTGATCTTTATCTGAGTTCTGTCCTCGTTGCCATCGGCATCGCTGACGGTGAGCGTGGCGTAGTAAGTTCCCGCTTTCTGGTAGCGGAATGAGGCGGTGGGAGTGTATGCCCGGCCGCCGTTGCTGTCAAAATTCCACCTGTACGTCAACTCCGACGAAGATGTGCCAGACTCGTCCGAGGACGTGTCCTGGTCATCATTGGGGTCGTAGCTCTCCCTGCCATCGAAATTGACTCTCATTGGTGGGAAGCCAATGGTCACGTCAGCGCTCGCGATTGCCTTGGGTGGAACGCGGACGGCCGTCGTGATGGTGTTCTTGTCGGAGATGGCGTCCTGGTCAACCTTCGCCCCCCTGTACCATATGCGAAATATTCCCTGCTTGCCCCTGTTGCCTGTGTGTCCACGTGTGACGGCGTACAGTGCCTTGCCACCTGTTCCTCTCTTGTAGGGGCCGAACTTCAAGGCTACGATTTTCTGAAGTTCCGAAAACACGCTTAGGGTTTCGGCGTACGGACTGATGGGTGGATCGCATCCCTGATCGTATGTGCAACCCTTGCCCCCGGGAAGCATGCGGAACAAGCCACCGTTGGCGTAGTCGGCATAGATATAGGAATCTTTGAAAGAGACTGGCCATCCCAGATCGTTGGGATAAAAGGCACCGCCGGTGATGGCACCGCCCTCCTCCACGTCGTGATGGAACCAGTGTATTGGATCCAGATATCGTTTGTCTGCCTTACACTGGGTGTCCATCTTCTTCTTGCATGGCCCCTCGCGCTCAGGGTAGCCTGTTTGGAGGAAAGAGAAAACAGAGATCGCATGGAATTTCATATGAGTAAGCTCCCATGAAAAGGAGGCCCAGACGCAAAGATAAAATACGAGTAAGTGCGCGAAGGTTCGACTCACCATAGTTGCCCCCCGCGAAGCCGTCACCACCTTCCCGGACACTCTCCCATGTATGGCGCCCAACGTCATTTATGAATAATCGTGTGCGACTTCCGTCCGCGTTTGGGTCCACGGCGAAGCGAAAAGGGTTGCGAAGGCCGTAGCTGAAGATCTCCTGGCATTTAAGACTTGCCTTGCCGGACCATCCGGTGTCGTGGCAGCGCGCAGATTTTGTATCCACGAAGGGGTTTGTGAATGGAATGTGCCCATCGGCAGTGATTCGAATTATTTTCCCCAGCAGCATGTCTAGGGCCTGGGGGTAGACGACCCCGTCGGCGTTCTCCTTGGATTTGCCCCCACCCTCTCCGATTGAAAGGTACAAATAACCATCCTTGCCGAAGGCTATATTACCTCCGTTGTGCGATCCGTAGGGCATAATGGGAGTGTTGAGCAGAACTTCCTCGCTTTTCATGTCAACCTTATTGTCTTGATTCAGAGTAAATCGCGAAAGGCGATTTATCGGGCCTTTGTTTTCGTCACCCGACGCATCACAGTCGAAGTACTTGTCAAATGTATAGTACAGGTAGATGTAACGGTTGTCAGTTCCGAATCCGGGGTGGAAGGCCGCCCCACCCAGGCCTCGTTCTACGTTGGTGCAGATTTGTGTGATAACGAGGGCCTCTGTCACTTTGGGTTTATTGGTCTCATAGTTTGTCACGACCTGTACCTTCCCCGTCTTCTCCGTCACTAGCATAAGGGAACCGTCGGGGCTGATCTGCACGTCGGTGGGACCATCGATCTCGACGACAAGCTCGGTCCCAAAGTCATGCACGAACTCGACGTCGACGCGAAGCTCCTCAGCGGCTCTTGCCGTGGGAACGAGAAGGCCCAGAAGAAGGCCTAGACAGACAATTAAGGTCAGCTGGGGCAGCCCCGAACCCCGTCGGACGGGCCCTCCGTGCCTGCAGGACATATTTTGCGGCGCCGAAGTGGTGAAGGCATTGGGTCGCCGCCGCCGGCGGAGTGTGCCAGTATGCGCCTCGAACATTTTGCCGTCGAAGTATCTGGGTAAAAATGGATCTCTGATACAATGACTCTCAATCTGCTTCTTGGTTTTCAAGAGAAAGAGGATACATCAATTACAAAATAAAAAATAATGCGAGTTAAAACGCGGCAAGGCGCGGCGAATAACCAGCACTCCTCTACATAAAGTTGCTAGCAAACGTGAAATCGTTTCTTCAACACAATGTGGAACAGATATTGACAACCCCAACCCGAGTAGAGCACATTTTCACTTTCGTTTGGTGCATAGGGCAGGCACCAGATGATAATACAGTGTGTACCAAATTTTACTTAAGCCTCAACACAAGTCTTGGTACAGCCACTCTTGTACTAGCTAGTAGCATGCATACGGAGTAGAAGTTCCGGAACCGCAAAAGGAACTACTACTAGCTAGTAAACTGTCCATCGCCTAATCCATAGAGTACACGTACAAATATATACACACCTGAAGATACTCAATACAATCATCAATCTTGAGTAAGATGATGTATGTAAATTTATGTACAGTATGCATACTTCTTTGAACAACTCAGATGCACAGCGTACCTGGAACGATTCGGTGACAACTTTCTCGCTGCTCGACTACTTGACTCAACTGAATCCATTCTCAGAGCTGACAACTACCGGCACATGCATAAATCTCCTTTTTGCCTGCTCGTCCTGCATGCCTTCTGCCTAACGACGCTGGTTTCAACTACAGCTGGGAGAGGTCGAAGACAGGGAGGCGAGAGAGCGAGAGAATGTCGCGGGGAGGAACTGACGCTTATAACGGCTTCGAGGGAACGGCGCCAGGGCAGTCGGACGCCACTTCTGGATCTGTTGGTGCCCCGGCGAGACCGGTAGTAGATTGGTTTGCAAGCGTCGCTGGTGAGATAGATTGGCCAAAGACCGACGGTAGTACTGCGGCGGAAACAGCCCCTCCTGTGGCGCCTCCAGCAATGGAGCAAGCTCCTCCGCCCCATCTCTTTTTGAGGCCGCCAGGCCTCTCCTGGGAGGAGAGCAGCCATGCATCTAGCGATGTAATGAGCGTTACCGATCAGATAGGGAATCGCAGTGACCATTCTGCGAAACCATCCAGTGACGGCACAGCGGTAAAAGCCGTTGCTGCTGTAAATGCTTCTCCTCCGCCAGATCTCGAGGGAAGCGATGATGGCTCCAGTGAAGCGTCTAGTGATGCATCATCGAGCGTTACCGGTCAAAGAAGGGAGAGGAGCGAGATCATTCAGCCTAGGGGCTGGGTGGATACCAGTAGACGGCACCTTATTCCAACGCCTCCACAAAATGGCAAGGTGGAGAGATTCGGGGCTGCCGAATTGCATATTGCTCCTCCGCCGGATCTCTTGGTCAGCACCGGAAGTTATATTGCTTCGACACCTCCGCCACTCCCTCCCGGTGCACCTCCCCCCCCACCTCATCACAGTGGCTTGGTAACGACAGCCACAACAGCTGCTGCAGATACTGTTCCTTTGCAATATGTCCTGGGGAACGATAATGAAGAGAGGAATGAGCTACCCCTGCCCACGATGGTGGCCACTGGCGGGGACCGTTCCGCAACACCTCATGGCACTGGAAGGTACATTGTTTCGACACCTCCGCCACTTCCTCCCAGTGCACCTCCACCCCCCCCACCTCTTCACAGTGGCTTAGATATGACATTCGAACGTGCTGCAGAGACTGTTCCCTTGTACCATGTCCTGGAGAGCGATGGACATGTCCTGAGGAACGATGATGCCACCAGTGACGCTTCCAGCGACGTCTCTATCGTTACGGGAAAGATAGGGACGAGGAATGAGCTACCCCTGCCCAAGATGGCGGCAACTGTTGAGACTCATTCCGCAAGAACTCCTTTCGTCGGTGAGGGGGAAAATATAACTGCCGCAGCAAATACCTCCGCTCACGAGAGCTTGGTTGGTTCAAATCCGTCAAGCGTCATCTGCGAGGAAGGAGACAGCAATGAGAGGATTAAGGCCACACGGACCACAGGAGAGTCTCAACTTTCATCGCCTCCGCCCTGGCAACAAATGGAACACAAGAACAGGTCCGGCATTTACGGTGAGCAAGCTGCACCCCTTCCTCTTCACGATGATGGTCGGGCGAATACAGTTCCCGCTGATGCAGAGACTATTCCTCCGCCAGATCTCTTTGGCAGCGATCTCTTAAGCAGCGACGACGGCTCCATTGATGCTTCTAGCGATGTGTCCAGCGTTA
>Ga0315315_10004364_pt1 | contig 13035 bp, 17 predicted proteins | sample M140m3416metaG_FD_203699 | JGI IMG/M metagenome (GOLD analysis project Ga0315315, IMG submission 203699) | Ammonia-oxidizing marine archaeal communities from Monterey Bay, California, United States - M1 40m 3416 | ecosystem: Environmental > Aquatic > Marine > Intertidal zone | place: USA...
GAGGGAGAAGAATGAGGAACCTAGAGATAATCAAGGAGGTGTTAAGGGTAGTTGATGACGAGCTTAACACTCACCCGCTACCAATGCCGGAGCTAGTCAGGGTCAGGGCTGTGATAACAGAGATCAGACCGGAGCTTGACCCAACTCTGGAAGACCCTAACCAACTAAAACTGGAGGGCGTCGAATGAGTACCGGACAGTACCAGAACCCGTACCGGACTGGGTACAGGGAGAAGCGAGGCTGCTTGCAGGTGATGCGCGAGAAGATAGGAGCCTTTGAGATATGGGAAACCATACCGCCAGTCTTGCCAGACGGCAGCGTAATGCTAAAGGTTGGCGAGGAGATTAAGCTCGACGAAGGGACGTATGAGGTGGTAGATGTTACAGAGTGTGGTGCGCTTTGCCAGAGCCGCATACGCAAAACCGTTGAGTACAAGACTGACGGTGGAAGAGAGGTTAAGTTCACAGCTACAAAGAAAGGAACAATCCGTGTCTCACCTTATAGGCCCAGAAGATCAGTCAGACGAAGAAAGACTAGCAGAGGAGTTCTGCGAGGACTTGAAAAATCTGAGTGAAGTATCGGAGGTACGGGGATGCAGCCAAAGAAGAATGGGGCAAGCGATGATTGGCTGCGGTCTTCAAGTCTTAAAAGAAGGGTGCAACGAGGACACGCGCAAAGCGTTAACGATAGCAAAGACTATGTTGACAGCGTGGAAGTCGTTCGCAGAAGCAGAAGAAGAGGAGTAGCAACGCACGAACAAACTGTTTCTTTGGACTGCGCCAAGTACTCCAAGCGGAGTCGGTCTACCTTTCTCCCGACTCCGCTTTTTAATTTCCAAAATATACACTGTAGACATTTGAGTACTGTACAGTACCAGATTTATTACCTTGACTTGAACCAGATAATGTGGCAGTATAGGGGTCTATTATGAGTGAGGACACTAACACAGTACAACTACCCAAGAAGCAGAAAGGTGACGAGCGGAGAAGTCTGCACGTCAGGATAACCGAGTCGCATCACCTCAAGCTGAATATGCTTGCGAGAGAAACGCACTGGAATAAGAACGAGATCGTCGAGAAACTTATTGAGCAGAGCGCAGTGGGGGAACACTCGGAATGAATTACGGAGCGTGGCACTGCCCTCTTGAGGCTTCTCTCATTGGCCTCACCTCCTTTGTGGTGTCACGCTCCAATTAAAATCTCAATGAATAGCAGAGAGAAAGGTAAACGTGGAGAGAGGATGTGGCGAGATCAGCTAAAGGCTGCTGGCTATACAAACTCTAGGCGAGGGCAGCAATTCAGCGGCGATGAATCCGCACCAGATGTAATCTGTGAAGACCTGCCACATCTCCACTTTGAAGTAAAATATACGCAGAGGCCAAACATAGAAGCGGCACTGATCCAAGCGCACTCCGACTGCGGCAGCAAGCTGCCAGTGGTGGCGAGCTACAGGACAGGCGGGAAGCTCAAGGAGTGGGTCGTGTCTATGCCAGCCGAAGCGTTCTTTAAAATAATACAGAACAATGCCAACGAACAATAAAACCGAAAGCTTGTACGAAGTACTTGCACGGCTTCAGCCGAAACTGGAGAGGGCAGAAAAGTCCTCCAAGAATCCACACTACAAAAGCAGGTACGCTGGACTTGATGAGTTCATCGAGGTTGCCAGACCTGTGCTTAACAAGGAAGGCTGCTTCCTTACTCACACCATTGACTCTGTGCGAGAGTACACAGAGTTAAGGGAGGACGGCACGAAGGTTCACTACCCAAGGCAGGATTTTTGCACCTGCCATATCGCTCGTGGCGAGCAAGAGATCAAGACTCAGATGCCTATACTGATGGGCGGACGTGATGACGCACAAGCCTTTGGCAGTGCGCTGACCTATGCCAGACGCTACACCCTGCAAGCACTCCTGTGCATTGCGACTGACGAGCCTGATGACGATGGCGTTAAGGCAGTCGGAGAGAACAAGGTGGCAGCAATGGCTTCAGGGAGAAGCAACGGTAAGACCCCTACCTCACGCCGCGCTGCGGTTGAGGCAAACGTGGACGGGTTCTTAAAGCCATAACATTATGGCTGCTCACGGTATGGTGCTACGAGAGATTCGTGGACGAGGTTTCCGTAGGGGTATCATTGTATCTCCTCTCCTGCGGTGTTGCCTGTTAGAAACAAACGTGAGCAGCCTACTTTAATATGACCGATATAAACCACAGCGAGAGGGCGCATCACCCAGACTTCCCTCCGTCATCCCTCCCAGCATTTGCGAAGTGCCCCTGCTACAAGTCATCTGACACAGTGGGGCAAGCAGCAATCAGGGGGACACAGCTTCACGAGAAGCTTGAGGAAATACTGTGCAGTACTGAATTGGTTAAGGAGATAAAGAAAGCAAATACCCAAAGAAAGGAAACAAGTGGGAGAAAACATATCCAACACGAGAAGCCCTGATAAGATTAGGGATGACGCCATCCAGTGGTTCAACACCATAGCACCACTGAAATACAATGAAGGACAGGCAAAGTCTGAGGTGACTGACAACCTAGACAAACACCCAGACTTAATCGGAGCATTAGGTGAAGAGATCGTAGACGCAGTATTCTATCTGGGAAGCCTGTCGCATCAGCTTCAGAAGAAGGACAGCAGGATAGCCGAGCTTGAGAAGCAGGTGGAGTTCTACAAGGAGCTATCCCAGCGATGAGCCTAGCCATCAATACGCCGCGAGGTCAGGAGGCTTTGAAGCACGAGCGGGATTGCATCTCTCTCTACCGAAGCCTTCACCCTGACTACTCCTTTATCGAGACTAACAAGGATAAGCCAGCGGCTATTGATGGTGTTTTATACATGAAGAAGAGCGACTGCCTTCAGGCTGTTGTTGAAATAAAGTGCAGGAACATGACGCACGAACAGTTGTTCTCTGACTACGGGGGCGAGTGGTTAGTTGCGAAGGCTAAGATAGAGAAGGGCAGGATGATAAGCCATCTGCTGTGTGTCCCGTTTGTTGGGATGCTGTACCTGATACCCGACAAGACTATCCTGACTATCAGGATAACAGACAGTACTGGACAGTACTGCATAGACTTTGACGTAAGAGAAACGACAACAAAAGCTACCATCAACGGTGGGAGCATCAAGCAGCCCAACGCATTTATACCGATGGACAAAGCGAAGGAACACAAATGCGCTTAAAAGATTTAGAAGTTATCACAGCCATAATCATAGCACTCGCGGCACTGGGGCTGGTCATAAGGATTGCAACGGCATGAACGAGCGTGAACAAATTAAACAGTGGGAAGCCATAGCCAAGGAGGTGTTGGTGGATAAGGGCGCAAGCTGTAGCCACATAGAGTCTGTGCTGGTGGGTATTACCAGAAGCAAAGACAACTGGTTAAGGGAGCAGCTTGAGAAGAAAAAAGAGAAAGCTTGGAAGGCAAGTAATGTCAAAGGTTAAAGATTATCCAAAGGAAATAGTCTGGGCTGCGTCCTACATTCTTTCTGTCGCTGGCAGGAAGAAGCTAATCAGCGAGCAGCGCGTGTCCATTATGCGGGGCGGGGAAGAGATAAGCTTTGGCAGTATGGACGCTTACTGCAAGGGGCATCTGTTCGACCTGAAGACTGGCATGAAGAGAGACTACAAGCAGCAGATGGCTGCGTATGCGTTGGGAGTCATGCAGAAGTTTGGGGACAAGAAGCTGACCTGCCACCTAGTCTACTCTAGGTTCAAGGATGTAGAGACATTTGACATAGAGCTTGAGGAGGCGGAACGCATTGTGTACGGGATAGTGGACTCAGTTAAAGACCCGACACGTTCGCCTTGGCCTTGCGATTACTGCCGCTGGTGCAGCAGGAAGGATAACTGCACAGCCATCAAACACTTTAGCTATACAATCGCCGGACAGGTTGAGGCGATGAAGCAAATAAATCTCGACGATCCGTTAGACCCTGCCGTTAGAGAACGGTTACTATCCATCGTGGATGCGGTGGAGGATTGGGGATGTCGGATGCGGGACAAGGTAAAAAAGAAATAGTAATATGCCTGAGAAAAATAAGTACAACTACATTAAGGTCGCTAAGAAGGGCTACCTTTACAACAACGAAGACAAGCAGGAAGGAAGTCCTGCGCCTGACCTTAAAGGCAGGATCGTCGAGCTTGACGTAAAGAAGCTTATGGAGTTTGCCGACGAGGAAGGCAAGGTCAACGTGGCTCTAGGCGGATGGCGAGAGCAGGATCAAGAAGGCACTGACCGACTTGGCTTGCAATGCCAGTACGTCGAGAAGCAGGGCGAAGCTCCGGCTGAGTCTAAGCCGGACTCCAACTCACCATTCTAGTACTGGACAGTACTGGCCCCCTCCTCTCTCTTTTACGCTGCAAGTTATGAGGGGGGAGGGGATTAACAAACACACAGGAGATAACATGAAAAACAAAAACCAACCGCCACTCACCAATAAGGAAAAAGCTATACTGCAAATGGCTGTCGTTGCCACTTGCTTTGGGTTCGGAGTTCAAGACTCGGACGTACTTAGCTACAGAAGGACTGAGAGGATAGCCCTAGCTAGGCAGACAATCTACTGGCTATTAAGAAAGTCAGACTTTACATACCTAAGAATAGCTCTGGCAGTTAACAGAGATCATGCTGCTACCATCAAGGGGTTTAAACAGATCGAGGGCATACTGGAGCTAGGCTTAGAGGGCGGCTACTGTGACTGCATAAAGAATTCATTTAAGTATTACAAAGACTTCTATGGAGAGCATTTGAGGAAAGAGAATGAAAGAGCAAAAGAAAGGATCAAAGATGTTGTTTGACGAAAACAGGCCAGTAAGGAAACCCGCATCCGTGTGGGAGTTTAAGCAGGTTCTTGAGGCCATAGATGAGAGGCGCAAGGAGCTTGCTTGGCACAGGAGTGAGTGTGCCGGAGGGAACTTCGTCTGGAATAATGACGAGGCTAAGAAGGAGTTCTATGATTTGGGCGGAAAGCGTAAGAGGGTCTTGAGCAAGTTGGCTACTGCTATGCTCGACTGATCCTTGATACGCATCCAGTAGTAATGGCGGTGGCGTCAACTATTGGGTCAACAGTGTCTTCAGGGTACTGGCTTGAGGACACTATAATAAACTCCTTTTCTATAGAGAGGAGTACCCCGTTGGTTATGCAGATGCAGGGGCGCACTTTAGAAAGCTCGCATTGAACATAGCCAGCGGGGTCTAGCCACTCTATTTCTACCTTCTTCCCGACCCAGCTTTTGGGTATCTTATTTTTGTATGCTCTTCCAGCCATCTCTGTATTTCTCCCAGTTGCAAGTTCCTATTCTTCCCCTGCCCAGACCCGCTGGGAATATGGTTGCATGATACTTCTTCATTCTCTGAATGTCAGCAACCGGAATAACATAATATCCATCCTCTTTAATCCCCTCAAAATCCCTTGAGTACGGGGCAAAAAGAATAACGTAGTCACACCGCCTCTTATCGTAATGCCTTTTAGTTTTATTCCCGTAAGACAGGCATATCCTGTAGCTGCCCCTTTGCTGTAGCTTGCCAGTCTTAACCTGAATCCTGTAGCAACCACCGCCTTTCTCAGCGATCAGATCGTAAGGCTCACTGCCTATCGGAAACGATATATTAAACCCCAGTTGCGCCATCTTAGACGCAACTGCAAGCTCACCACCTGTTCCCACCTTGAGGTTATCCATAGCCCCCAGTACTGTGCAGTACTATTTTTTCAGTCTCTCTTTTTCCCTGTAAAATTCAACTGTGTCCCTTAGCCCTTTGTTAAGCCTTAGAACCTCTCTTGTCATTTCACCAGACTCCATCCACTCCTTAATTTTCTCGTCTGATTTCTGAGGATCGGACTTAATTATTTCCATCATCATACCCCCCCTCTGCTTAGGCTGCACAGGCAAAGGGTCTGTAGCGTCTGGCCCCTGACGCAAGTACCTTCTGACTGTTTGAATCATAATTCTATTCTCAGGCGACTGCTCCATAGGGTAACTGTTCATAGCAGCTTGCATAATTTCTTCATTACTAATCCCAGACATCCTTAAAGTGGATATAAACTCTGAGGCTTCAGAGTTAATATTGAACCTTTCAGACGCTCCTTGTTGCCCAAGCTGACCCGCTCTCTCCCTGCGAGCTTTCTCTATCGAGGATTCTCTAAAGCCGGAAGATAAGAATGGTTTAGTAAGCCATTTAGTAGGCGGTTTGTAGAACAACTCCGGCCTTCCTTCAGGGAGATTCCTTGGGGCGAACTGTCTGTAAAGACCAGCAAAGGCGATGTCCGCTGCTCTTTCAACCTTCTCAGGCGAAACCCCCATTCGGGTTCCTATCCCCTTAGCAAGATCGCTGGTGTCATCCCTATACCTATCTTTTGGAAGACGCCTCACCATTTCGTCAGTTAGTAATGGTTGCTTCCTCCAGACATCGTAGCCTTGCTCTGGTAAAAGCTCCACAGCACCCCTAGCAAAAGGATGGGATGGAACTAGACCCCATAGCCTTTCGTAACCTTCTCCGGTCATATCTAGCGGGAACAAGTCCTCTGCTGTTTCTTCTATAATCTTCCCGAAAGATTCAGGGTCTCTGTTTTGAGCGAAATCAAGCGAGTTTTCTACTGCGTTAGCTATGTACTTCACTTCTTCCCTCTTTGGAATGCGAACGTAATCCTGACCCTCTATGACCTTCCCGCTTCTAAGGGTTCTCTTGACCTTCCAAGGCAGGAATACAATGAAGTTATTCCTTTTATCGTAATCTGGAACAGTATCAATTTCATCTTTCCAGTTTTTCTGGTTCCACATCCAAAGAGTAGCCGCTGGTATTCCAACCGCTGCCGTAAACCTAGCTCTTGCAGCAGTACCTTCCTGTGTGTTAGCACTTAACCTGCTGACACTCCTAGCAGCACCCTGCATTCTAGCATTAGAAAAGATATACAGTATGTTTGCGAAGTGCATAGCACTTCCGAAACGCGCAAAGTCTGGTGAGCCGTGCATTCTCCTCACTTCAGTAATTGCCTCTGGGTTTCTCTCAATAAGTTCCTTTACGTTTTTAGCCCCGTGCAGTTTGAGAGCGCGTTGTATGCCGTGAATCTTGAAAGACTCTTCTATTACGTTTGTAATTTTACCAATCGTGTTAAGCACTCTAGGGTCTGAGTCAGGAAGCTTGTATTCCATAGCCCTGCCTTGGCCGAAATTATCAATCACCTGCTTGTGACTGGTAGACCTCATCACGCCAGCTTCCATAGCTTGCTCATAAAGCTTTTCAGCATCAAAAAGCCTTGCAGACCTCCCCTCCCCTTGAGACATAGCGGAGTAAATAGACTTAACAAGGCCAGCATCGCCAAACAAAAACGGGCCTATGTCTTTTATTGATGCAAGCAACTGCTTTCCGGCGTTAGTTCCCCTGTAGTTCATTCCCAGACCGTACCTAGACATCAATGCTGCTGAAGGAAGGTCAGAGAAAAAGAAGTTTTTAAACTGAAACGGAATGTTTGCTGTCGTAGCACCGTACTTAAACGGGGAAGCAAGCATCCTAGTAGTATCCCAGAACTTGCCCTGTGGCAGTGAGCCTAGACCGCCTATAACGTCAGCCACATCCTTTGGAACTGAGTACCTAAGCTCTTTGCCGTTCTCAAGAACTTTGACTTCACCAAATCCAGCTTCAGGTGATTCACCTTTTGAAAGTTTTTTTGCAAAGATGCCAGCAGAGTCTGCATCAGCAACCTCTTTGAGCTTGAGCATAGCCTTGTTTCTTTGGGCAAGGATAACAGACTGATAAAGCTGCCTAGCCATCGCTTCCGTTGGCTTTTCCATTTCACGAAGGACATCCATTCCCTCGATCTTTTTGGTTAATTCTTTTACAGAATCTATTGCAGCTTTCTTAGTGTTCGCTTTATCTAGGAGAGGATTTCTTTTAGACGGCAGTCCAGTCTTAGGATCAACCCATCCACCTAGCTCCTTTACCAGCATAGGGGCATAGAAATCATTCTCTTTCTTTATTGCGTTATACAATTCTTTAGACATCCGACCGGATTCAACCTGAATCCTCAGTGACATATCCGCATACGATTGAAACCTTTGTGCCATTGTATCAAACACGCCCATAGTGTCCCCACCGAGCTTGTCATTTAATGTCTTTAGGTTCCTATCAACTTTAGATATATCAAAATCAGCAACGCGCTTCTTATTAGGATCAGAAACCAGTCGGTTCCTAGTTCTTTTCAGGAAAAGGTATGTGTTAAAGTCACCGTCAAGTTGCTTAGGGTCTAGCTTTAGGTTTTTTGCGTGATCGTAAAGAAGGTTTTCATACAAGTCCCTAGTGAACCGCCTTGTAACAACTTCGGCCTGTCCACTTGACCCTGCAAGAGCTTCAAACCTAGCAGCGACATCTGTTGTGGGCAGTTCTCCGGCCTTGCCCTCTGCTGCCCTCTCGAAAATCTGTTCCTGCATTCTTTCCACTGGCCGAAACTCGGAAAGAAACTGGCTCCTAGCGGATTCTGCGGAGCCTTTAGCAAACTCCCTGCCCCTCTCTATGAGGTTAATGCTCTCCGGCTTTTTCTCTGGGAAGATTGTTTCCTGTATTGTCTCAAGCTCTTTTGGTGCTTCCGCATCCCTTTGCTCTTTCATTTCCCGAATAATTTTATCAGGTGGTGAAAGCTCGTCAGACCAAAACCCTTCGCGTTTAGGGGAAGATGGGGCAGGAGATTCATCCATTAACCCCGCCGCCTCTTTCATAAACTTTTTTTCAGCCCTAGCTTGATTGATGGCTTCAATAATTTCGGATTTCTTTCTCTTACCCTTTAAGCTTATGTCTTCCTTCAGTGCTATTTCTTTCAGGGACTTTACAGTTTCCGCAGCAAGAGGGTCTACTTGCTCTATTGGCTTGAGTTTAGGCGTGGGAAGTGAGGAGGTGTCTATAGGCTCTACCTCCGGCTTTGTTAGATCACCCTTTTCCGCGAGTTCTTTTTTGAACAGGTCGATTTGCCTTTGCCTGTAATCAGATATTGGAGAGTTAGGCCTGACAACTATACCATCTGAAACCTTTCCGCCCTCAACAAGCTGGGTTTCTTTTATAGGAACATCTTTTACTGGTATTGCCTCCTTTGGAGTAGCCTCTCCAGTCTGGGCTATTTCAAGAAGCTGTTGTTCACCAACCCTTTTATTAAAATCAGCAGAGCTTTCGTTCGGAAGTTTTTCCAATGTGCCTCTCTTGGCCTGACTAGGATCGCCTCGCCTTTCCGCTGCTATTCTTTTTGCGCTATCAAAAATACCCATCTCCCTTGCAGCTTGTATTGCTTTCTGAGGAGTTTTGATTTCCTTTAAGGAAACGCCTCTATTAGAAACAACGCCACGACCAGACAAGTAAGCGAATGTCGCAAGTAAGGCGTGACCGGAAAGGGCTTCCCATCTTTCAAGCTCAGTTGAGTTTGGGTCTTTCCAGACTTCAGCTATCTCAGGGGTGTGTTCGACAACGGCTCTTGTCATGTCGAGCGCAAAAGCTCCGTGAATCGCCTTACTAGCCTTCGGCAGAACTGTCCCTGCACCAGCAGTCATTATTCCTAATGGAGATAAAACAGAATCAACCGTATCAACAACAGCATTAGCAGCCCCAGAACCTCTTTCTGCCCACTTGTTGTCGCCGAAGATTGTTTCCACGTCCTGCTTAGTAACTTTGTCAACCCCAAGCTTATCTCTGACCACACCAAACCCAGAGTAGTCCGCCCCCTGTTTCTGTATCAATGAGGGGACAAGACCTCTGTTCTGAAGGTCAAAGCCTTCAATCCAGCCAGCCTCCTCAATGGGCTTATCGCCCCTAAGCCAGTCAGCTTGTTTTCTCTGCCTAAGCGTTGGGCCGACAACTGGCGTAAAGGCTTCTCTTACTTTACCCAAAGTGCTGGGCGCGGACTCTGACATATCCGGCCTTGTCTCCGCAGCCATACTGGACTCAAGCAGTTTCTCTCTTATATTCTTTTGCCTATACCACTCCGGCTGCTCAAGCCTGTTTTTGCTCTCCCACCTCTCATCTAGTTCAAAAATCTTTGTTACGTCATCGTAAGCTTCTTTTGCGGCAGGAGAGTCTTTGTCAATAATCCCCTCTTTTATTAAATTATCTACATTATAGAAGTCCCTAAATACCCTACCTCTTTCTTTGTTGTAGAAATTATAAGAAGCTGACGCTAATTCGTGCCAAGGTATTTCTTTTTGATCTTCCTCTTCAGTACTGTCCAGTACTGGTGGAGAGTATGGCTTTAAATTGTTAAAATCAAAACCCTGCTCCCCTTGTGAGGGAGGCGAGTATGGTTTTAGGTTGGAAAAATCAAAGGGTGATTTCTTTTCAGCCATAAGTTTTAATTCGGATCGGTAGGATTAACTTTCCTAATTGTTTGCCCTTCCCTAACGTAGAAGTCTCCATTTGCAGCCTTAAACGGGACATTCTCTGGGTACGTCATTAAAACACTTCTTTGACTTTCTGGGAAATCAGAAATGTTTCTAGCCTCACCCGCAGGTTCCGTAACTTCTTTAGATTTTTCAGCAGGTTCTGGCCCCTCTTCTGTAACCTCCTCTGACCTAGTGTCCGTCCAGACCCCCTTGGGCGGTTCAATTCCCATATCACCGTAATAGTGGTTAAAGGCTTCTTGAATTTCATCTGGGGTCAGGCGTCTTTTTGCTTTTGTTTCCCAAGCAGAAAAGTCTAAAATGTATCCTACATCTTCCCCCAGCATTCCTGTAACTGCCTTCGGAACTGGTATAGGCATCCCTTGAAGCTCCCGACTGGCTGCTGTTTCCTTAACGGCAGCGGTTGCTTTCGCAATTTCCTTAGCTCTTTCCGCAGCTTGCGAAATTGGTTCTCTCCTTGCGCCAGCCATATCTCTTTCTCGACTGACTGCTCTAGCTTGATCTGCGTCCCGCTTAATTACTGACAGTCCAGCCATTTTCTTTTTAAGATCATTTGTCCCCATAGCAAGTAACTCTTCCTTGCTGAAGATTTCGTAGTCTCTAGGTAAGTCTGAAGATATTTCAATTTGAAGTTCATCTACTTTCTTCCTGAGATTTGCGGCTGAAATCGAATTAACCAATAAACTTATATCTTCATAGTTTTTAGGGTTGGGATTCGGAACCGCACCATACTCAGAAAGTCTGGCTGCTTCTTTATTTGATTCTGCCGCAGTGCGGGTAAAGGTTTCGGACGCGCTCAAGGTTCCGCTGTTTTTGCCTTGATCGTAAAAAACCTTTTGAAGCCTTTCCGGCAATGCAGAATCGGGGTCTGGTGCGAATTCTCCTGAATTGTTAACAGCGTCAACCTTGCCTTGGCCTTTAAAGGCTTCAGCAGTGGCAAGAATTTCTTGAGAGAAAATTTTATTTTCTCTTTCCATACCTTGCTGCCTCATTAGTCCCTCAATTCCCTCAAGCCTTTGCCCTCTTATTGCTGCTGCTTTAATTTGAGAATCAGTAAGTGATGCTTTTTCTTGCTTTAAAGATTCTGCTAACTCATCAGCGATTCCTGTCCCTTGAAAAACATCGTAACCCATTTCGTCTTGGGGTGCTGGAAGCTTAGGGGCATCAGGTCTTATCACTGAAGGTTGCTGAAACTCAGACTCTATTTGAGTTTTTACTTTAGGTGAGAACGAGTCAATCAAAGCCTGACTATCTTCACGCTGATTTTGACGCTTAATTTTTTCAGCAAGCTCTTGGGCTGCTACGGCTGATTCCTCTTGTCGATCTGCCCTTATCTGATCCCGCTGAAAGTCTTCAGCCCTCTCTCCGGCTCGTGCGTCAGCATCCTCTTTCCTTTCTTTCCTTCGCCTCTTAGCATCCTCTTCCCTCTCTTCGGCGCGAGTCTTACGATCTTTTTTAGCAGCGGCCTTCCGCTCCCTTCTGTCAGTAGCTTTTTCGTATGCGCGTTCAAATCCGCGACCAGCTTCTTCAAAGAATTTTCCCCAAGTTGCCATAATATATTCCTTACAAACAGTACTGTGCAGTACTAATTAAATAGTTTGTCTCCAAGCTTCTCACCGAATCCAGCATTTCCTGCTAACCCTCCGGCAATTCCGCCTAATATTGCTCCGGCTCCTCCGCCCTGATTAGCCATTTGAGTTCCGTAAATGTTAGCTTGAGTGCCGAACACGTTACTCGCAAACCCAGTGGCATTTGCTCCAGCGTTAGCATCAAGCCCCATACCGCGCTGCATCTGAGGCATCGTAAATGGTGATGCACCCTGTTGCAGACCGGACATCGCAGCACCCTGCGCTGCAATCGGTTGTAACCCTAAGTAGGACTGGATGTTTCCAATGTCCTGCTGGCGGGCACCAATTTGTTGTTGCGAGCCTACGTTGCGAGCCTGATTAATCTGCTGCACACGCTGAATCGCATTAGCAAATGATTGCTGCGCCATAGCGTTGGAACGATCAGCTTCAGTCTGGCCGCTTGCAAGTAAGCCCAGAGCCTCACCGCGCCGTTGCTGACCTAGCTGCATTCCGCCTTCCATTTTCGCAATCGCTTCGCGTAATCCAGAGCCAGTACCTAAAGCCTGTCCGCGAGCAGCAGCAGCCCCTCGTACACCCTGCTCTAATGCGCGTTGCTGCGCTCCTGTGAGCCTTTCACCGGACATTAGCTGGTCAAGTACCTGCTCCTCAAGCTGACGCCGCATTTCGGCAGTCTGACCTGTGTCAGTACGCAACTCAGGGGCACCACCAACCTCCTCATATTGCGTTCCTGACGCCAGTTCCTCTGCTGTCCCTTGCCCTTCACGGAGTCTGCGAGCAAAGTCTTCCCGCAAGCCAAACCCTTCTGGGTCTAGCTGCTGCATCTGCTCTCGCTGTGCGCTAACAAACTGCGGGCCAAACTCAACGAGATTGTCTAGCTGGGCTTGCGTTAGCTGCGGGACAAGATCAATCAGGCCGGACATCTCAGCCTTCGTAAGATCAATATCTCCGAAACCTCTGAAGTCCGCAGTACGCATTTCCCCCGTCCGAGGGTCTTCGTACTCAACCATTGTCCCCTGACGCGCTGCTGACTCAATCAGTCGGCGCGTTGGCAACGTATCTATGTCTGCGAAAATACCC
>Ga0315315_10004365_pt1 | contig 13034 bp, 6 predicted proteins | sample M140m3416metaG_FD_203699 | JGI IMG/M metagenome (GOLD analysis project Ga0315315, IMG submission 203699) | Ammonia-oxidizing marine archaeal communities from Monterey Bay, California, United States - M1 40m 3416 | ecosystem: Environmental > Aquatic > Marine > Intertidal zone | place: USA...
GAGGCCGGCCTGTGGCCGACCTCCGAGGCCGATGGTGAGACTGATGCGGCCGCAGGTGATGACACTGAGCAGGATGCCGACAAAGCAGCTGGTGAAAAAACAGGTGCCGACACATCTGATGCCGCAAAATCTTCGGATTCCTGAATACTTGGCTTTCAGTCCAACTGATTCCAGTCCAGCCGATTTTGGGGCGGTGATTTTGGGGCGGTGATTTTGGCTCACTCGCCAGCCTCACCCGCGGTCTTCGGGTCGCGGGTGTGCCACAATTGGGGTCTCGAAGTGTGCATCGTTCGTTGCGCTGCCTGCTTTGACTTTGTGTCTTTTTTATAATGTGCTGCTGCGCTGCAGCGGCGGTACTGTTGGAACAAGGAAACACCTGTGAATAAAGACGCGGATAAAGTCGAGGCAGGCAAGGCGGAGTCACACGCATACGCCCCTCAAAAACAAAATTCCGGTTCCGGTTCGGGAGACGATGGCTCTGGCGTTCCTGGAATGCCAGAGCGATTGGTCAAACCAGTGGTCACGGGGCTGGGGGTTTTGCTGTGCCTGTTTACGCTGTTTGAAGTCAATTACAACACGTTGCAGCCACAGTCCGCGTTGGCTGTATTCGTAGGCTTGGGGCTCGCTCTGTGTTACCTCACGTTTCCAGCTCACAAACGGTTGGCTGGAGTCAGAGCCTTGCGGTTCGTCGACATCGTTTTGGCGATCTCAGCGGCAGCGTGTTGTATGTATGTGATCGTACAGACACAACCGATTTTCAGTAGTTTCTGGGGAGACGGTATCTCTCTTGGGGACCGTGCTGGAGGCGAAACCGGGATGGATTTTGCCGTCGGGTTGGTGGGTGTCATTCTGGTGCTTGAAGCGACTCGCCGTAGCATTGGAATCATTGTCCCGCTGCTGGCTTTGGCGTTTGTTGCCCACTCGTATTATTGCTACGCCAGCTTTCGTTACGATTGGCCTGTGTTGCCCGACTGGATGTTGCCGCATGCCGGTCAAAGTTTGAAAGATATTGTAAGCACGACGTTTTTGCAGTCGCTGGGCGTGTTTGGTCCTGCGGCTTCGGTGATGTTCAAGTACGTCTTTCTGTTTGTCGTGTTTGGTGCGTTTCTTGAAATGTCTGGAGCGACTCAGTTCATCATTGACTTTGCCACCAAGACGTTTGGACGTATTCGAGGCGGCCCGGCGATGGTTTCGGTCATGGCAAGTGGCCTGATGGGATCATTGTCCGGCAGTGCGGTCGCCAACGCTGTGACGACGGGAACGTTTACCATTCCCATGATGCGAAGCGCGAAGTTTCCAAATCACATTGCGGGGGGCATTACCGCCGCAGCCGCAGCCGGGGGCGCACTTGTGCCGCCGGTGATGGGTGCGGGGGCCTACATGATGTTGGAACTGGTGCAGCCGCAGGTTACGTTTTTGGAAATCATGAAAGCCGCTATTCTGCCGGCCATCCTGTATTACTTTTCAATTTTGGTGCTTGTCTTTCTTTACTCACGTCGGCTGGGTACTGAGAAATTGAGTGCAGAAGCACTCAGTGAAAAGAAGCTAAAGGGGTTTGAGGCAACTGTTTTTTTTGCCGCTTTGGGAACTCTGGTCGGGCTCTTGATTTTCGGTTTTTCACCGTTCCGAAGCGTTACTGGGGCACTGGCAGTCATTCTTGTGTTTGCGATTTTTCGTCGCGAACTCAATATTTCCAACCGGGAACGGCGGCTGGCAATGATCGTCTTTTGTGCTGTCGTTGTTGTGTCTCAGGCTTGCATCCCGATACGAGAGTATTTTCCATTAATTTTTCAACGTTTTGTGCCCACAGGCTGGATCGACCCACGCACCAGTGCAATGTCGATCCTGTTGATTATTAATTCTTTCTTGGACTCAATGCTGTTGGGAATGTTTGGGTTGTTAATCGTTGGTATGGCGATGCCCGGTTGGCGTCCAGAAATCATTTCGTCGATGACTAAGTCCGCGAAGAACGGCGTTGCTCTTGTTGCCGCCAGTGCTTGTGTCGGAATTATCATCGGTATCGTTCAGCAGACTGGAATCGCCACCGACTTCAGCGCGACGATCAAAGGCGTTGTTGAGACAAATCTGTTTCTCGCGCTGCTGGGGATCATGGTTTGTTCTTTGATTTTGGGTATGGGAGTTCCCTCGGTCGTCTGTTACCTGCTGATGGCGACACTGATGGGATCTTTGTTGGGCGAGTTGGGGGTGTTGCCACTTGTTGCCCACTTATTCATTTTTTACTTTGGCATGATGTCGATGGTGACACCGCCTGTTGCCTTGGCAGGGTACGCGAGTGCATCAATCGCGCAGGCCCCGATGATGAAAACCTCGCTTGCTGCCTTCCGTTTTTCGTTGGTAGGCTTCACACTCCCCTTCATGTTCGTGTACCGACCCGCGCTGTGCTTGCTGGCTCCTGTGGGAGGTGAATTGACAGCGGCTGCGGTTCTTCATGCGGTCTTGGCGGCGACGATCGGAATTCTTGCCCTTGCAACAGGACTTGCTGGGTATTTCCGGAGGACGCTGGGATTGCTGGAGCGTGCAGGCATGTTTGTGTCGGCAGGTCTGTTGTTGGCTCCAATCTCGCAAATCGGTGAGACACAGGTTGGGCTCGCACTCGACATTGGCGGTGCGCTACTGTTTCTGGCTGTGGTCGCCGTGAACGTGCTGGTGGGAGATAAGGATACGCCAACCATCGAAGCTGCCTGATGAATGGTATGCTCGTTTGTGCGTTACAGACTTGTTTGCTACCCGATTCGCTTGCTTAATTGCGTCATCGCATACACAGCTTAGTGCGTCATCGCATACACAGCTCAGTGCGTCATCGCATACACAGCTCAGTGCGTCATCGCATACACAGCAAGGTTCAATGCTAACTGCCGTCCATCCTCCGGTGATACCCCGCGCCCTTTGTTGCAGCGGTTGCCCATGCTGAATGCACAGCACAGTCCGTCCTCGCACATCACGCTTACCAAACGACCTTCATAGAAGAGTCCTTCGAGGTGGACATCGACATTTCTGTGCAAGCTGGGAACCCGGGTGATCTTGTAGAAAGAGCGATAAATGGGATGCTCGTAAGGCAGCACCTTGGTTGTTGTGTCTGCGAATAGACGACTCATTTCACGTCGCCAGGCCGCCGGGAAATCCGGATTAGTACAGCATCCAGAAACGAATAGAAAACCACCGTGTTCAAGGTAAGTTCGTAGGCTTTCAAGTTCCTTGTCTCCCAGGACAAAATCATTATGCCCATTCATGAACAGGAATGGGGTTTCAAAAATCTTGGGGTCTGTGAATGCAACAACCGTTTCACGTCCAATTCGAATGGTCGAGACTTCTGAAACAATCCGAGTCATGTTTTCACCGACGCCTGAGCAATCGTTGCCACTATTGCGACTGTACCGGATTCGTCCCATAAAGAAGGACGTGTTGGGGTCAACTTGCTCATCGCTGCCGTTGGGCGATTGGGCAGTCGATGGGAGCACCAGTAGCATGATGAAGCACATCAGCAGGCATCGCGGCACAATTGTTTTTAGCATGAACATGAGCATGTTTTTGTTGAAGTGTTGTTCCTAAGAGAGCTTACAGCATCTGCCAACGTTTTCGAAACAGCCAGTCCAGTGACAGGCAACCGAGCAGCAATGCGAGAATCCAGCCATTCATTCCTGCTGGCAGGACATAGGTTCGCTGCGTTTCGACTTGTTCCTCAGGCTGCAGGAACTTCTTAAGTGCGTCTGCTAGTTCATCCGTCTTTTCGAATTCCATGGCGATTCCACCGCTGACGGCAGCAAATTGCCGAAGAAGTCCCATTTTACGGGACGTCGCTACCAATTCTGCTGCGATCTCCTTGACCTGAATGTCTCGACTTGCCAGCAAGGTGCCATCGTTGAGCTGAAGATTAACGCTGTACATGCCACTTTCGTTCGCCATGAAACGGGTTGCTGTGAGGCGTTCAGGGTCGAGGTTGACGAGAATGTTCAGCACCTCACTTTGGTCAGGGCCAATAATCGTTAGGCGTGCTTCGTTGACAACAGTTGGATTGCTGTCCGAAGCGGTCCCTCTTCCGGACGCAGTTGGCTGTTCAATCAGTAATTCAACTTCATCTCCGGGAGCAGGAGAAGTGTCGACGATGTTGAGTGTCACAGCATTCCGTCCGGCATCCGCCAGAAAACGGAAAAGTTGCCGCCAAAAACGATCATAATGTCGTGGATCACTGGTCCGTGCCAGTCGCCATCGCCAAAGGTTCTGCATGCAGATCACGCTGGCCACACCGTTGCCGTAGCGTTGTGATGCCATGAGCACCGGGTGGCCCGTACCACCTTGGCTCTCCAGCCAGACCTCAGCACCTGCTTTGACGTCTTCAACGATCGCCCGGTTGGTAAACATGGGTAAGTTCTGCCACGCCTCGCTGGTGGTTTCATCATCGCTGATTTGGAAGACGGGATGCTTGAGTGCGTTGGGCGTTACGTCCACCGAAAAGCTCTGACCTCTGCGGTTGTTGCTCAGGACAGCAAATTCAACTGGTAGCAGGTCTTCAAGGCGACTGTCACGCCACGATGCATTGAAGGTTTGTTGACCACCGATCATAAGAACACCGCCGCCCAATTCACCACAGTACTTGGCAAGCAGGTCCTGTTGATTCGTGGTCAGGTCGCCCGGACGCAAGTTCGATAACACCACTACTCGAAATTCATTCAGCTTGTCGAGCGTGTTGGGGAAACCATTGATCACATCAACATCACTTTGAACGCTCTCGAAAAATCGGGAAGCGTTCGCAGTACGGCTCAGGCCGGTCAAGCGAATCGTGGGGTCTTTGCTCATGGCAATATGAACAAATTTGTAGTCCCAAGTCAGTCCACCCTGCACGTACAGGACACGTATTTCTTTTGATGAAACACTTCTGACCGTCGTGGTCATTTGTGAATTGGAAATCACAACGGATTGATCTGCCGGTGGCATCAGCTTGATTTCGTACGTGTGAACTCCGTCTGGTTCGGCAATCGCCGTGAAGGTTTCGTTCCACGTCCTCGGGCCGTCAAACGATTCAATTTGTCGGCGGTCGATCAGTTGTCCATCTCGCAACAGCAGCATTTCGGATTTTGGCAACGCTTTACCGGTTGCCCGCACGTTGGCGCTGATTTTGAATTTTTGGTTTGGTTCTACAATGGATGGGGCGTCGATGTCCTGAATGCCCATGACTCGTCCCCCGGATTCGCTACCAAATCCAACGCTGATTAATGGCACCTGTCGGTTGACTGCGACAGAGATCGCCCGATTGTGATCCTGGGTTTTGGTCAGGATTCCGTCAGTCAGTGCGACGACGGCCAGCGGCGGAGGGTCTGCAGTTACAATGCTTTGAACGATCGCTTGTCCGAGATTGGTGGTCTGCCCTGTGGCAGTCGCTGAGGCAAGGGTAGCACCGTCAACCGCCTCGGCAGAGTCAGCAAACAGGAAAGGCTGGACTTGCAATTCGGATTGGTCGACCATGGGCAAAAGCGTTTCTCGGGCAAAGTCCACTGCTTGTTGATATCGACTCGTATTACCCTCCAGTATCGACATGCTTTCGCTTTGGTCTACCAGCAAAGCGATGTGTTTTCGGGTGGCTTCTTCAGGTTCTGGGGACGTCCAGACCGGACGTGATATGAGTAATACCAACGCAACGAAAAAAAACAGACGCAACGTCAATATGATCGCCATGCGCCTCCGTTTGATGCCTCGCCGACGTAACGCCAGTCCACACCACAGCAGTACGCCAACGGTCGCGAAACCGCAGTACCAAAGAGCTGCCGGGAATTGAAAGGAAAGATTACTCATGCGTTATTGCGGTTTGTCTTCAGAGAGGGCTTGAAAGTAGGTCTGGATAGATTCGCGATAGGCCGATGGGTATTTTGCTGGATCATTACGAAGAGTGGACTCAGGCTCTGTCGGTGCATCTGCTTTTATCACGAAATCACGCTGCGCTTTTTGAATCTGCGCCCGTAATTCATTCACTGTTTTCAAGTCGATGTTTATCTTGGGACCCTCAAGCTCCTGCTTGACTTGTTGAATCAAAATCTGAGTGCCATCGTTGTAGCCATATTGGCCTTGTATCCCCGTCACGATGTCAGCCAGACCATTGTTGCGTAACGCGCGCCCAGCCTGCGGTGTCAGGTTGCCCTGTTCACCTTGGCGGGCGGCGGACTCAAGTTGGGCAAGTCCGCGCAACAGTGATTCACGTCCACCGGGACTGAGTGAATCGCCTTGGCCAGCAGTTTTGTTACCTTGGTTTCCTTGCTTGCCCTGTGCTTGCCTTGCCCCCGGCTGCATTCCCATCGCCTTCGCCAGATTCTGCATCTGTTGTTTCAGACCTCCGGCAGCTTCGCTTGTTTCTTGGGTGCCATTTGACTCAGCTAAACGTTCAGTCGCGTCTTGTAACGCCTGCTCCGGAGTTTGACCGCCGCTGGGAACCCCCGCTGGAGCAGGAGCCCCCGCCGTTGCTGGCTGGCCTGCTCCAGAAGGCTGGCCTGTGGGGGAAGACTGGCCGTCAGGGGCGGATGCTTCCGCCAATTGTGAACCATTGGGTTTGGGTGGTTCCTGATCGGGTTGATTTGCATCTGCTGGTGATCCGGAGCCGGCGGCTTTTCCACCCGATCCGCTGCTGCCAGGATTCTTGCATGCGAGGGAGCCCACGGATTGGCATTGTCCTGCAGTCTGTTGTTTTTCAGCCGTCGAAAAGTCATCGGGCTGTTTCTCGATCTCGCTTAGTTGATTGATCAGTTGTTCCATCTGTTGTGCAAGGTTTGATTGCTGCGCACTTTCTGTCTGCTCTTGTTGTTTCGAAAGTGATTGGTCGAGTTGTTCCAATGACTCGACGGCTTGTTGGCTGGTGTTGGGCGCGTTGTCTTGCCCAGCGTTTAGTGCACGAGTGGTCTCCTGCATTTCTTTCTGCACTTTGTCAGCTTGAATCGCTACCGTTTCAAAACCATCTGGATTTTGTTCCCGTGCGGTTGTCATGTCTTCTTCAAGCAGCAATTGATCTCTAGCAAGGTTCTGGAACTGATCCCTGATACCTAGATTTTCTGTCGTTTTACTCTGGATGTTTTCTTCGCGATTGATCGCGTCTTGAACAAACTCTCTTGCAGTTTGTAACGCCTGCGATTGTTCCTGCAATTGTTTCAATTGCGATGCCATTTGCTCTTGATCATGGCCTTGTTGGCGTTTGGCAGTTTGCTGTTTCAATGACTCTGCAATTTTGCTGAGTGACTGATCAAGGCTCTTTGCCGTTTCTGCCCGTTGCTCACTGTCCGATGCAGTCTTGAGAGCTTCGGTTTGCTGTGTGACTTGTTTTTTGGTTTCAGCCACCGAATCAGCTTGTGGGTTCTGTTTTGCTTGGTTGTTATCTTCATTTTTTGGGGGGGCAGTTCCGGTCAATTTCTGATTGTCGGACGAGGAAGCATTTTTTTTCGCCTCGTTGATGTTTCCCAAGTTGTCAGGGATCTCTTGAAGTAGCTTTTGTGTTTCGTCAACGGCTTTGCTGATTTCTGCTGTGTTGGGTTTTTCAGCTGTTCTCTCGATCGCGCGGTAGGCTTCGCGATTTGCGGCAATCCGTTGTTGCAGCGAGTTGGCCTGAAACTGTTCGTAATTATTTTGCAGTTGCTCAAGGGTCTCATTCAACTTCTGCAGATTGTTCTTCGCCTGTTCCACCGAAACACTTGCGGCATTGGGGTTTTCCAGTAACTGGTCCGATGCTCGTGACATGCTGCTTGCTGTTTTTTCTGATAGACCTTTCCGGTTTTGGAATGCTTTTGGAAACTCCTTGCGAAGTGAATCGAATTGAACAGCGATGTCATGTTGTTTTGTCGCGAGGTCAGGTGAGGGAAGTGCCGGGATGCGATCTTCCTCAATATCGGCTGCCTCTTGGGCTAGTTTTTCCTGCTGATCAAGCAGTTCATTGAGACCGCGTGATGCTTCATTGATTTGCTGACTTTCCTGAGCAAGCTGCTTGAGAAGTCTCGCGAGTTCAGGATCAGCTTCTGTTGCGGACAGAGTCACCTGGTCCTCCAATTCACTCAAAGCAGATCCTGCGAATGATTCGGGATATTGTTCGATCAGATTTGCAAGTTCACGGCGGGCATCGACCAGATGCATCAACGCAGACTCTTCGGTTTGCTCAGCCTCTGTTTGTGCACGCTCCAGCAGCGCCGTCTCAGCGTTCGTGAACTCGGTGCTTGCAGCCTCGATCGATGAAGCAAACTTGCGAAGAGTTTTGCGATCCAATCTTCTGGACAGTTTTTCTTGGACGGATCTACCTGCGGAAGCCAAGCCAATTTCTCGCTCGGCAAGAGAGTCCATGGTTTTCTGTTGATCGGTATCTCCGGAGTCAGTCAGCTTTTCCGTGCTACGGATTACTTGCTGTTGTCGATGGATCAGGTCTGTCAGCTCCTCCAGACTTTCGTATCCCGCGTGAGGCAATTGTTTCAATGCCTCTGCTCCAGGAACGATTTCGACGAAGTAACTGGAGGAGCCATACCGTGTTTCGTCAATCGCATTTGCGGTGGCTCGATAGCGGGTCACATCCCATTCTTTTAGGCCAAGCTGCTTGGGGTTCAGCGTGGGTTGGAAAACCGCGTAACGGGGGTCTTCAAGTTCTGGCAAGGGACGCGTGACCTCTTTCGAATCATTGACTTGCGTTTGCCATGTGATGCTTGCTAAAGGGCGGTCGGACGCTGCTTCGATCAGTAGCGGCACATCCTCGTGTGCCGTGATGCGAAGGTCGCGTCCGGGCTCACTGATGCGAATTTCGCCCCAATCGCTACCCGCCTGTTCTTCAGAGTCTGGCGGAGGGGTGATTGATTCATCCGGAATGACAAGAGGTTGGAGGTTGTCTTGCCGTGCTTGCTCCTTCGCTTCGTCTGCTGCTTTCGCCTCGTTTGCTGCCAGTGTCTGCAGGGGGCTTTTTGTGATGTAGAAGTTGACCGCCAATATTCCCAAAAGCAGCATGACGAGAAGGTGAGCGTTTACCGATCGTTTCTTCAGCGGATTTGCGGGTCGCAGTTTGGGCACAAGTCCAGTCGCTTGTTTTTCAATGGCATCACGGTACATGGCTGCTGAATGATCGTCCTTGATGCGTTGATCAAGTTCGACGACAGTGTTGAGGCGATCCTGCAGCATGTCATGGTCTTGCTCGACTGCTGCCGCAAGTGATTTGCGATCCATGCGACGCTCAACTACCAAGATGATACTGATCAGCCACGCAAATCCTGTTCCGATACAACTGGACGCAGCCAGTAAAAAAAACAGGCTTGTGCTTTGGATGACACCGGAATAAGCCGTTAGTCCTAGCGTGAATAAGAGTACCGACAGGATGGACAGCAAAGTCGCGGTTCGCTTAATTGCAGTTTCCCATTTGCTCGACTGAGCTTTTTCGGCGATGCGTCTTTCCAGTAGATGATGGATCACAGGGTTGACTTTGGGGTAGCGGTGAGACGAGCGACAACGATTAAGATTGTAGTGGTTCAGTTGTTGTGGGGAATCGAAAAAACACGCTGCAATCACAGGCGCGATTGGATCGTGATGCAGTAAAACTCAGTCCTGGTGTTAGGACATGCTGCTTGCTGACGGTGTAATCATGGCGTTGGACGGGTAGGCGTCTTTTTTGCTTCAGTGCCGTTCGTTGTGTAGGTTGCTTTGTCCATCGTTCACTTATCTTGTTGAACGCCCCAGATGGTTTCTACCATCAAGAGAGCCATGGCGGCGGACAAGATGTACCACCAGTTCATTTGTTGTAGTGCTTCCATCTTGCTCAGGCTGATAGCGGTGGGACGGTCGGAGGCAGGTTTGTCGGTTCGGGTGAGCTCACTTGCAGCGTCATCCGGACTACGACCCCAGTTTTCGAGGACTCGTGGTTCCGTTTCGTAGACCAGTTCAGATTCGAGGGGTGATGGGTTCACATCTAGAATTGCTCCTAGCGAATCTGCCAAGTCGTATCGAATAGAGAAATGTCCCGACTGTGGTGGTAGAGCAAATCTTGCTTTGCGATCATCGACTTCTACGATGATGGGATCAATGCCGTCGGCGATTCCCATGGTGCTTGGGTCAAGTGGAGCAACGACGATGTTTTCTGCTTGAGTGCCTGCGGGTAGCTCCCAGACCACTGATTCCCCAGGCTCAAAAAACGTTTCTGTGGTGGATTCCCCTCGGACGTATTGCAGGGTCTGGTCGAGGAAGGGAATGAAGGTTGGTTGGATGGGCCAGTTCGTGTCACTGCGATCAAAGGCGAAGGCAAAGACGATCAATCGGCCCGGGCCTGCGTTCGATTCGAAAATAAGAGGGTCTCCTGCTTCGGAGAATGCAAGCGATGTTGCATCTTTGACTTTCAGGCGTCGATAGTTTGTGAAATCGACCTCAGCCAGATCGCCAAATTCAGTTGTGCGAAAAGGTGCAAAGATGGGATGCTCGGCATACACGTATCGAAAAGTACCGGGTTCTGTGGGTTGCTGTTGTGATGCCTGTGTTTCTATTCCCATTTCCCGCAGAAAGCCGGAAATTAGGGGAGTGATTTTGTCGACAAACAGAATGACACCACGTCCTGCACTCAGGTCACTTCTGACGGTTGAACGTACGTCTGCAGATTGCAGGCGATGGCTTTCGAGGCAGAGTACGTCGGGGGCTGTCACTGCAGAACGAATGATCGGCGAGTCCTCCAGAACATTGTGGGTGTCCCAGCGGTTCGACATGACTTCGGGACTCAGTGCGCGGCGAAGAAACAGAGAGTCGACAATAAGTTCAACCTTTCCCTTGCGTACGGGGGCTAGTGAAAAGAACACCCGATTGTCGCCGGCTAAATCATCAGTGTCTCCCTCCAGTGTGATGTCCCCCGCAGTCCACTCGCTTGGATTCACTTTCCACTGAGCAAAAGCGGTGCCGTAGGTGATCGGGTTGTCTGCCACGTCTGTTTGCCCCGAAGTCGTGTCGTCCTTGTTGGATGCTGGTTCCAGTTGCACACGTTCCACCTCTCGGCCGCGGTCACGAAAAATGATTTCGCTTGGGCCCTGGTCTCCCTGCAAGGTGACCGTGACTCCTACTTCTACCCACGAATCACCATCTCGGGTAACTCGCCGAGCCCGCGGGGTTGAGAGGGCAAGGTTCGCGATATCGATTTCTGGAGCGTTTGCTATTTCCACCTCGATGTTCTTGAGAAAGGGAGGTGAGTTGGCGTCCAGTAGCCATTGATTTGCCTGACAGTCGCTCAGTAGCACGATTCGGCGTTTGGCACCGAGCGAATCACTAAGCATTTCGGCGGCCGTTCGAAAGGCATCAACAAAGTCTCCTCGCTCGGAGTGAGGTGCCATGTTTCTCACGGCCAAGGCAGCCGCCTGCTTTCCATCAGCTAGGCGAGCCATGATTTGGGCGGTGGATCCAAGTTCGATCACGCCGACTTGGATACCGACGCCTGATGATTCAATCTCGTCAGCCAGCCGGTTTCGAGATTTTTCGAAGCCGGCTCGCGTCTGAGCACTCAGGGTATTGTCCAGGATATAGACTCGACTTTCTTCAACGAGGACGGTTTGCTCATTGTTGAAGTAGGGCCATGTGAAGGCAGCAATCAGCAGGAGCATGCTGATGATCCGCAGCAACATGAGCGGCCAATTACGGGGCCACATTGGACGTGCACGGGCTACGGGCTGATCATCAAGAAACCGAAGGGTTGGAAATTCTACGAGGTTCTTTTCATCTCTTCTGCGGAGGTGCAAATAGATCGGCACCCCAACTAACAGACTACCGAAGGCCATGATTGGAAATAGCAAACTCATGCTTACATCAACCGCCGGCGTTCTTTAAGGAAAAGAGTCAGAGCTTCCCAAGGTTCTGTATCGGTTCTCACCACGCAATGCGGCATTTCAAGTGAATGGAACAAATCACGATACTCAGCCATGAAAGCGTCGAAACGTTTCAGGTAGTTGGTTCGTGCCCCAGTGGGATCAATCATTCGCCGTTCTCCGTTTTCCAGATCCCGGAAAACAGCAGGTTCTGAAAATGGAAATTCCAATTCATCGCGATCCAAAACCTGAAAAATCATACACTCATGACCAAGGAATTTGAGTTGCTGAAATGCCTCCGTGATGCCCGCTGATTCTTCTTGTAAGTCTGAAAAGAACAGGACGATGCTGCGGCGATGAATGAGGCGGATCATGTGTTGCAGCAAATCAGACAGTCGCCCACTACCTGCGGCAGGTAAATCCTGTAATTGCTGGATGATTGTGTTGAATTGACTTTGCTTTTGAGAAGGGCGAATGAATGTCGCCGCGTCGGACGGTTCCCGATGTGTGAGTAAGCCAACGGCATCGTTTTGTCGAAGCATCATTGACGTTAAAGCAACCGCCAGTGTCTTGGAGACTTCCAGTTTTGATCCCCAGGCTTTGCTTCCGCGGTATTTCATTGAGCCGCTGGTGTCGATGACGACATACACACGAACATTGGTTTCCTGTGTGTATTTCTTGATGCACAGCCGGTTGCTGCGTGCGTAAAGCTGCCAGTCCAGGTGTCTCAGGTCATCGCCAGGCTGGTAATCACGGTATTCGCTAAATTCGACGCTGATGCCATGAAAGGGACTGCGGTGCATGCCGTCAAGAAAACCCTCCACCAGATATCGGGCTTTCATGTCCAGCGTATGAAGCAACGACATGACCTTGGGGTCAAACCGTTCAATCAGTCGATCATGCTCAAGAACCGCCATCCATGCTACCTCTTTGACTTAGGAGCATTTTGTGGAATCTCGGCAATCAGTTGCTCGATAATGTCGTCCGTTGTTTTCTGCTCGGCATCAGCTTGGAAACTGCGGATGATGCGGTGTCTTAAGACCATAGGGGCTACCGCTGCGATATCTTCACAGGCAACATTGAACCGTCCTGTGCAGGCCGCCCGCGCACGTCCAGCCAAAATCAGGTTTTGGCTGGCGCGAGGACTCGCTCCCCAGCGGATCCAGTTTGCTACTCCAGGTGCGATATCAGGTGTTCCAGGCCGGGTGGCTCTCACTAGCCGCGTTGCATAGTCAATGACGT
>Ga0315315_10004367_pt1 | contig 13027 bp, 5 predicted proteins | sample M140m3416metaG_FD_203699 | JGI IMG/M metagenome (GOLD analysis project Ga0315315, IMG submission 203699) | Ammonia-oxidizing marine archaeal communities from Monterey Bay, California, United States - M1 40m 3416 | ecosystem: Environmental > Aquatic > Marine > Intertidal zone | place: USA...
ACAGTATTGCTAAATGTTGACGGACCCTTGACAGTTAAAGTTCCATCAGAAGCAACTGTAAAATTATCTGTGGTACCATCATTGATTTTAAATCCGGATTTTCCCAGCAATAATTCATCCCCACTTTCATTCCAAAGCATATAAGCCCCTAGTGTTGCTCCAAAGAATTTCACATCGTATCCCGTATCATCTACACCAACAGTTAATCCTCCATTGACAGTAAAATCGCCGACTTTAAGTGGGGACCATACATTAAAAACCGTGGCGTTATTGTCATCACCAGGGTCAGTTGTAGAATTTATTAAATGATATATTCCATCATCAGCATTACGGACTAAACCAGTATAATGTGGAGTTGAACCTTCAACATATTTACCATAAAAACCAATGTCAAGTGTATCTGCAGGATTATCGTCGGCTAATCTAATTAAAGAATCATCAACAGTAACAACAGTAGAATTAACAGTTGTAGTAATCCCGTTTACTGTTAGATTTCCTGTGATCGTTGTTGCTCCTGCGACATTTAAGTCTCCTCCAATTCCAACACCACCGGTGACTATTAATGCTCCTGTTGTTGTAGCATCGGATTGCGTGTCATTAGTTATAGATGTAATACCCTTGACAATTAAAGTTCCATCAGAAGCAACTGTAAAATTATCTGTGATACCATCATTGATTTTAAATCCGGATTTTCCCAGCAATAATTCATTCTCACTTTCATCCCAAAGCATATAAGCCCCTAGTGTTCCTCCAAAGAACTTCACATCGTATCCTGTATCATCTACACCTACAGTTACAGTATTGCTAAATGTTGACGGTCCCTTGACAGTTAAAGTTCCATCAGAAGCAACTGTAAAATTATCTGTGGTACCATTATTGATTTTAAATCCGGATTTTCCCAGCAATAATTCATCCCCTCCTTCATCCCAAAGCATATAAGCCCCTAGTGTTCCTCCAAAGAACTTCACATCGTACCCCGTATCATTCTCACCCACAGTTACAGTATTACTAAATGTTGATGGTCCCTTGACAGTTAATGTTCCATCAGAAGCAACTGTAAAATTATCTGTGGTACCATCATTGATTTTAAATCCGGATTTTCCCAGCAATAATTCATCCCCTCCTTCATCCCAAAGCATATAAGCCCCCAGTGTTCCTCCAAAGAACTTCACATCGTACCCCGTATCATTCTCACCCACAGTTACAGTATTACTAAATGTTGTTGCCCCTGTTAATGTATTTAATCCTGATCCACTCTGAACTAATCCGGCACCAATTAGCTCTAGATCATCATTAGTTTTATTCCAAAGCATATAAGCTCCTGATGTTGCTCCAAAAAAGGTAACATTACTCCCTGCCCCGTTCGATCCTACCGTGACTGAACCAGTAAGATTTGTTACTCCTGAAACTGTTAAAGAACCATTCGAATTAGCTGAATTATTACTAATTGTTACATCTGAATTTAATGATAATAAACAAGAAGACATATCGCCATATATATATGAATTTGAACCCCTTGGTTCATCTGAACATTCTATATATAATTTATTATCACTTGATCCATTTTCAACAGTACCCGAATTAACACCTATACAAATATTATTATCAGATGTATTATAATAACCAGCGCTATTACCTAGTAATACATTGCCTTTCCCCGATATATTCTTATATCCGGCTCTATATCCAACACCAACATTAGTAGTTCCTGAAAAATTATCCTCATGCCCTCCGGTCTCTTCACCTATAAAGACATTCATTTCCCCGGTATTATTAGTCCCTAATCCAGTACTATAACCATAATATACATTATTATTTGCTTCTTCGGTAAGTTTAACTTGAGTAAATCTACCTGAATAAGGAATTAATTTACCTACTTCTGAATTTATACCTCCTTGAGTTATCTTTAGTGATCCATTAATAGTTAATTCAGGGATAGGTACTTCATCTCCTTCTTTCATATCTCCATAAATGAATGATTGATCTCCACGTGGTTCACCATTATTAAGACCACGTGGATCTATATATAGTTTACCCGAAACATTAGAATTATCCGATTTTTCACCTGTTTCTGGTCCTATAAAAATGCAATTACTACCAGTATTGAAATAACCACTTTTATAACCTAAACAAACATTACCAAAACCATTTTGATTTTGATAATTAGATTCACAACCTACAACTGTATTGGTATTGGCTTGAATATATTTATAGCCGGACTTACTACCAATTACAACGTTATAGAATGTTTCACCAAGATTAGAAAGTACGCCATATCCAGATTTATATCCTAAATATACATCATCCATACTTTTAGATAAATATTTTGACGAACTATTTCCAATAGATACATTATGTTCAGGTAAATATTTATTAAGATGTATTCTACTAGCAATTGTATTGGATGCTTGTGTATTAACATGGGACGGTGGATTATTATTGATAAAATCTAAAGATGTTCCTGATGGTATTATAGTATTATTTGAATTATCCATAGTTAATTTTAAAACTGGGGATTCATTTATAGTTGTATTTTCTATTTCTGTAACTTTCACATTCGGAGGGAAATATCCCGAAGTATTTAATAACCAACCGTCAGATACAACTCTATTATTACTATTGTCAATTATGATTATATTTGAGTTAATTTGATCGGTTACGCTAGATATTACTCCACTATTATCATTAACAACGGTTAAAATAGATATTTTATCTGCTAACTTTAGTCCGGAAGAATCTCCTATATAAATATTATCGCTTGATCCTTTTAATTTATTTCCTGATTCCCCCCCTATTAATATATTGCGTTCTCCCATATTTATAGATTTACCTGTATCTTTTCCGAATAATATATTACTAGTCCCAGTTGTTATATTATAGTCATTTCCACTATTTCCGATTATAATATTATTTGATGCTTCATTTGTTGATTTTATTGCTGACCCACCTATAAATAAATTACCACTCACATTACTCTTAAGATATTTATTTCTTGAAGAATAACTATTTTCAACAAAAAATATATCTGCTATCACAGAAGAAGTATTTAATGAAGTTTCTGATAAAGTTATTGTGTTAGAATTTATATTAGTAATCTTTACAACAGTATTATTGGGATATAATAATGATAAAGTAGTAGTTATAATATCATATATTTCCATATTAACTGTTAGAGTTGAGGAGTGTTCAATTGTTAATGTATTGCTTTGAGCTGGGATAGTTATATCTTTATATTTATATATCGATGGGAAGGATTCATTCAATATATATGTGTTTTTTAATTTAAATGATAATACAGAATTATTAGGGACCGTCCCTAATGTATTATTTGAACTAAGTGTAATTGTATTACCATTTACATTCGTCACATATGTATCCAATGGGTAATAAGTATTTTTACGGAGTTCCATCCCTTTTTCTATAGGATTTCCAGATGCTAAAGTACAAGTTATAGTGTTTGATGAATTAATTGTAGATATCTCATTAACAGTTATATCTAAGTTATTCTGTGTTCCAATATTAAATATATTACTTGTACTTTCCAATCTTGTAAATTTTCCTCTCGATGGTCTAATAATTCCTATTTCTGCACTATTTATATCTGATTGCGAGAACTCCCCATTAACCGTTAAATTACCATCTAAAATTGTATTTCCATCAACATCTAAATTCCCTCCAATTGTTAATTTTCCTCCCAAAGCTGTTTCCCCCGTTCCAACTGTAAAAGTATTCGTTCCCGTTATATTCGTATTTCCATCCAAAGTTGTTGCTCCCGTAATTCCTAAAGTTCCCCCGACAGTTAGATTACCTCCCATTGAAGTTGTTCCAGTTCCAATGGTAAGAGTATTTGTACCAGTTATATTCGTATTTCCATCTAAAGTTGTTACTCCAGTAACTCCTAGAGTTCCTCCAACGGTTAAATTTCCTCCTAATGTTGATGCCCCGGTTCCAACTGTAAGAGTATTTGTACCAGTTATATTCGTGTTTCCATCTAAAGTTGTTACTCCAGTAACTCCTATAGTTCCTCCAACGGTTAAATTTCCTCCCAATGTAGTTGTCCCGGTACCAACAGTAAGGGTATTTGCCCCACTTATATTTGTATTGCCATTTAAAATTACTGTTCCTCCGACAGTTAAGTTTCCTCCTAATGTAGATGCTCCAGTTCCAACATCAAAAGTATTTGTTCCACTTATATTCGTGTTTCCATTTAAAGTGGTTGTTCCACTAACAATTAAATTACCATTTGAAAGACTATTATTATTTGATATGGTAATATCTGCATTTAAATTTAATGTATTTATGCTTGATGATTGATTTCCATAAATTAAAGCATCTGTATTCGATTTTTCTTTGGTATCTATTATTACTCGATTGTTTTCATTGTAAGCAGGGGAAATATTATAACCAATAGTTATATTACTCGATCCAGAAGAAACGATTGATCCTGATAAACTTCCTAAAAATGTATTTTTATTACCACTTTGTACCGATTTACCACTATTATAACCCACAATCGTATTATAATCACCTCCATCTTGGCTTTGATCATAGATAGTACCAGTTACAGAGGCACTGGTATTCCCCCCTGTATTATATCCTAATAATGTATTGTAATGGGGTTTAGCGGGTTGATCTACTATGTTTGCCCCTTCAACTGTTGTACTTACAACATCATCAGAAGGAAATATTATTCTAACTCCTTTAGATTTAGTCATTCCTGGAACAGCTAATAATTCAAGATTTCCATATAGTTTTAAGTTTCTTGTTGGATTATAATTTCCACTCAAAGTTTCTGTATTATCCCCGCCCCCAGGATTTTGTAGATCACCCCCTCCAATTTGTAGATCACCATTAATTCTTAAATATCGGTTAGTAGATTCGCTATGTTCCATATCTCCATATATTAAAGACTTATTACTTTTATGAATAGATGAATCTATGTATAATTTATTATTTCCTAAATATGTTGTATTATCTGCTGGAGACATTCCTGTTGTGAATGGAGGAGAAGAGGGCCCTACTTTAGAATTATTTCCTATAACTATATTATTATTAACCACTTCTTCATTATTACTACCAGGCTCAGGCTCAGGATACTGATAACCGGCATTATTACCAATGAATACATTGTTTAAAAAGGTTTCATGAGTCGAAGAGGATTGTCCCGAAAAATATCCTAGAAAAACATTTTCAGAGGAAGTATTATCTGTATATCTTCCAGATTCATTTCCAATATATACATTATTTTTTCCTTCTTCTGGATATTTATTATAAATCTCTCCCCCCTCATAGTCTACTAATGTTGATATCCCCCCTACATTTTTCCCCAATAATACTTCAGAACTATCATACTGATATATTTTAGATTTAACGGTACTAAAAAAACCATCATAAGGAATTATTCCCCCTATTTGACCTGTTAAATTTTTATTTCCAATTATGACAACTTTATTAGTAAAAGGTATCACTATACCCTCCCCGTTTTTAAATTCTATATCTGGAGGAACTATATATCCTTCTCCGGGTTCATCTATTATTATTGATTCAAGGTTCCCATTACTATTTATAACAGGTCTTCCTAAAGCAGTTACTCCATTTGAAGGAGACTCAAATCTAATAGTAGCTTTTGTCCGTAAATTTCCACTAGGAATTGATTCACCCGAGCTAACATCAGAAATTATTACACTACTAACAAAACCACTCGTCATTTTTAATTCATTATCATTTATCGTTAAGATCTTATTATTTAATTCTTCTTCGAGAAGAGGGCTAGCATCGTTTACTTTAAAAGGGTAATTCTTCGGAATTTTTCCGACATTAAATATAAATTCCCCGGCATTTACATCAGGATTACCTGTATATGTTGAAAATTCTATATTTTTTATATATTTTCTATTATAAGGACTATAATATTGTCCGGGCAAACTTAGAGCATTAACAAAATTACTCCTTAATGTATTTGTCTGTGTTACATTAGTGCTTATTTCAAACCTTTCAAATCTATCTATCCCGGTTCTTAAAGTATTTTGCCATTTAAATACAAATTTTGTATCTGCGGGGATCGGTTGAAGACTAATATTACTTAGGCATATTTGGTATGGATTGCCATATACACTATCAACCGACACAAAGGAAACGAATGTATCTACAGGAAAATATGCCCCTGGATTTGTTAATACCATACCGGTAGTAACTTTATGTAGTGATTGAGTGGCGTATATTTTGGGAATGGCGGTTATAATATTTATACCACTCGACGATTCTTCCTTAACGTCAATATCATATTCATCACTATTAGAATAAATTTGGAGGGTATTTCCTATTATATCTGTTATATTTTGTTCTTTAACATTGTCTATTCTACCCGTAGAGGCATTTGTATACATTCCATCTCCTCCTAATCTTTTCGTCAAATTAAATATTGGAATTTTAACAGGTATTGGTTGAGAAGCGTTCCCGGATTGAGCGTCTATACCTAGTAAATAATCACCCCCTTGTTCTAACTGTATTACCTGTGGGGTGTCATTAGTTGTTAATGATAATGGATCAAAATTTATCTTATTACTTGATATTGTAATCCCTTGCCCTCCTTCCGTACTTGAACTGATTCCACCCGAACTGGCAGTTGAAGATATTGAACTAGGGCTATAAACAGTAACATTTAATCTCATATAACTTGGATTCTGCATATAATAAATGGTTATTTGAAAACCCGACTTGTCTTTGGAGGTGATCCTACAGTAGGTGCTCGTAGATGTCGTAGTTGCGGTGTTGGTTGAAGCACTATCAATATTATGAAATATATAATAATCTGCGTCACTGCGAGGAGTTTCGGATCCATTTTCATCTTTAAAGTAAAAATTTGCTATGGCGTATGAGGACGAGGGGTAGTATGCATTCGCATTCATGGTCGCATTAGAGTAGGTGGTGGCCCATGCCTGGCCGCCTAAGGTGGGGAAGCGCACGGTTGCAAAAGCAAAAGGGAGAATCATTGTAGATTCATTTCCACTTCCAGCCCACCCGGTTTTACATATCATAGGTACCTTTATTATTGGAGTTTGATTATATCCAAAACCTTCGTCTATAATTGAAAATGATAGAATTTTACCACTCGATACCTCAATATTAGGTATAATGTTAGAAATCTTTTTTCCTATTATATCTTCATTTAAAGAACCATTAACCATAATTTCAGGGGGATTTGTATTATCAAAATCCCCAGCATTACCAATTGGCATATATATAGTGTATAAGCTATTCTGATCCGTGCCTCCGTCTGCTGGTAGTGATGTATCGTCCCACGTGACATTTATCACCTTGGTAGGTCCATTATAATCGGTTATTAAACCATTTATAACTGTAAGAGTATTAGATGCTTGGTTTGTTACTCTTATTCTACAATTGTTATAATGATCATCAACACTACTAGCATAGCTTGGTAATGTTAAAGGGGATGTCATTTTTCCTGAATTTTTTCCGTATATAGTATATGTTGTGTTTACCGGAATACTAGTCGGACCTCCAAACGGAGGAGAAGGTACATCCCATACAACAGTTATATCCTTAGTTGATGAATCATAATTAGTGATTATTCCTGAATTGGATACTGCTCCGGAAAGGATTATTCTTTGATCTTTATAAAAATTATCTATTTTAATAGCTATTCCATTTAATCTATATGCTAAGATATTGTATGTAGTCGCCGACGGAGGTCCGTTTGTCGTGGGAGTTGTTCCCTCCCAATCTACAATGATTGCTCTGGATGATCCAGTATAGTCGGTTATCGTACCAACGGAAGCACCTCCATTAATTGAGATTGACATACCGTTGTATGCGTCGTCTTGGTCGCTTGCTGATGATGCCAGATTTAGGGTGTTTGACATTGTTCCAGACGTACCGGATGGTTCCATTATTCCACTTTTATGGAGATATATTTTATATGATGTATTTGTTGTAAATGATGGCATTGTTACTGAATTTCCATTAGAATTATACCAATCAACTGTTATTTTCCTTGTACTTGAGTCATAATCTGTTATATAACCATATTCAGAAACGTTTGATATTTCTAATTGCGAATTGATGTAATAACCATCAATAGAACTAGAATTTAAGTCTAAGAATAGATCATTATCAGAATTTCGTGTTATTAATCCCTCTATATTAATAGCATCTTCTCCCCCGACCACCATACTTGAACCGTCGTATAATATATCTGTTATTGTTCCTCCTTTTAACAAAAGTGAATTATTGGATATATTTGGGGCATTTACATTAAATAAACTATCATTAATTGAAGAAACTGAATTTATTTGTAAGACTTGTCCTACAATTCCTTCAGACCCGGGTAATTCAATTGTATAGCCAGGAGCAGCAGTATTTTCACTCGCTTTAAAACCAACAAAATGACTATTTGAATTATCACATAATTTTAACATATGATTGTTCATTATTGAAAGGTTCCCTCTATTGTCAATTTTTATTCTTTGATTTAAATTTCGATCTAATGTTGGATGATCAACGGCAACTGTATTTATAGAAAATTCTCCAACTAATCTATCATTTTTATTCGAAGTATTTACTAACGATGAAATACTTGCTAATGTTGAATTACCATAAATATTGTAAGTTGTTGAAGTCCATGTGGAAGTTGTTGGTGTCGCATTATTATTCCATGTAATACTTGTTATTATTCGACCATTACCAATATATTCATTAATAGTACCGGTATATTCATTAATAGTACCGGTGGCATCTGGATTAGAAATAGATATATGTAACCCTTTATAATAATTGTCTATAGAACTCGCAGATTCTTCAAGCGTTAAAGCACCAACCATAGTTCCATATGTCAGTGAACCATAACTTTGAAAACTAACATTTCCAAGTGTATCAGCTATATTTGTTATTTGAGGTACTTCTTCCGTCCCTCTTGCTTTCTTTAATATTAATGAACTAGATAAAGAATTTTCTCCATATCGATTCACACTAATATCGCCGTCACTATTAATATCATTAATCCCCTTTATCCCCTTATTACTATCTAAGATCAAAGCTTTACTACTTATAGCCACCCCTTCCTGAGAACCACTTAAAAATGCCATTTGAGAAGGTAAAACCTTATTTGATATAGAAGAAATACCAGTTTTTAATTCGAGGGATCCATTTATAATAATATCAGAGTCTATTTTTGTGTCTCCCGTATCTACCCCCGAATCAACCCTTAAAGATGAACCTTTTTTTAACATTTTAATTAATAAATAATTATATTTTAATTTAAAATATAATCCTTATTAATCATGGAACAATACTTATCAAGAAGAAATATAATAATAGGTTCTATTATCTCACTTATTATAGCGGGATTAACTTATTCCTTTATAAAAAATAGAAACATACAATATGAATTAGAAGATTCATCTTCTTTAAATAAATCTCCAATTAATCAGATTGATGATTATGATGAAAGCATTATTTCTAATTTTTCAGAAGCGCTAAAAAAAGCAACCAAAAATATTTATAAATTAAATAGTCGTTCTTCAGAAACCCCGGAACAAATAAGTATTAAAAATAATTTGTTTAGAAAAGAAATTAATGTAAAAAGAATAATAATTGATTCTAAAGAAATACATAATTTAAATAATTATAATACCTCAAATTATACAATAGATCTTATCAATAAAAATGGATTAAATAAAGGGACGATTGGAAGAATCACAAATATTATAAATTTTAAATTAATTCAATGTATCATTCCAACTCCACCTTGGAATGTCACTAATAATAATTATAAAATTATCATTAATTATAATGGATCAGATACTACAATATCTTTAACTAAAGATAAGCTATATACTAATGATGAATTAGCAACTGAATTAAAATCAAAATTAACACCTTTAAATGCGTCTTTTAATGTTACATATACTTCATCTAAATTTACTATATCTGTTACTTCTCCAGCAGCATTTTACTTTAAATGGAATACTAATTATGATATAAATAAAAGTTATGCTTATAAATTATTTGGTTTTGAAATGAAAGATTATAGTTCAAGTTCGTCAGTTACATCAGATAATATACCAGATTCAACACAATATCATATTGATCTAGTTATCCCCCAATTACCCCCTAAGAATACTATCGCTTCTTTAAATAACCGTAATACATTAGAAAGGATACCCCTTAATAAAACAGGTGATTTAGATATGGTAGTATATGATAATATAAATATGACACCTTACAGTCATTTTTTCCCTATTTCTTTAGATGAAATAACTATCCAATTATATGATACAAATGGATCGGGGTTATATGAATGTGGTAATAAAGATAATACTTTTGTATTTGAATATGTTGAATTATTAAATACATCTTTAATGGATAAAATTAAAATTTGATAATAATATTTATTAATTTACTAAGTAATGAGTTTATGTTTAAAAATAAAGTAGAGACATCTACATGTCATATATGTCTAGAAGATTTATCTTATAAACCCAAAAATATTAAAAAGAAATGTTGTCCAACAAAAGCCTTCATTTGTAATGGGTGTTGGGATTCTTTAAATAATAATGATTGTATTGTTCAGTGTCCATTATGTAAACAGATCTTTGAACACCAAGATATAGAAGCCCCTATGGATAATTGTTCCTGTCAATGTTGTAGCGGTGATGATATTAAAGATACTAAATTATTTATAATTAGATTATTCAAATATATTTGTTATGAACTAGTTGGTATAATGACCTTTACATTATTTATATTCAATATTCATTCTATAGATACAACATTCCAGGAGGAACTTAATTATTTAATTACTTCACCATTCTTTTGGATAATTTCATTCTTTCTTGGTATATTTATTATTCATATGGTCCATATATTCTATATCATTATAGAATATATTATCACAGAAATATTAAAGTATATTAAAAAATAATATTTAAATATTTAAATATTAAATATTAATAAAATAATGATTAATTTCCTTAAAGTTTTATTATTAATTAATTATGTAGTGGGAGATGATATATTTAATAATCATTGTAACATGGAATATGGTTTTTCTTGGTGCGACACATCAAATAAATGTTTACGAAATGAAGAGGAACCATGTTTACCAATCACTAAAGAATGTGCTTTATGTTTAGTAGAGCATTATGGACATGATGACCAGTGTGGAGAAGGTTGTTCAATACAAACACTACATAATATGGAAAATGCAGGTTTTCTTGGTACAGATGAAAATGGATGTTCAATTGATAGAGAAACTATATGGTGTCCATCGTTGGATCGGTGTATTGAACCAACAAGGGAAGCTTGTCGTAAATTTGGAGAATATAGTGATAATTGTAATGAGATAATATGTCCTATGGTTTGTGAATATGGTTATGAAAAAGATACAAATAATTGTATGGTCTGTAGGTGCTCAACGGTAGTCCCGACTTATGATGATTGTCATATTAAAAGACAAAAATGTAATGATAATTACCTATGTCCTTTAGTTGAGGAAGTAACACATTGTTCATATGGCGGAGTAGATGGTTATACAACATACCGTTTATCTGTTGTATTTAATGATAAAATGAATATTAAAAATATTTATGCTTTATTTGGAGATTCCCAGGATAATCCAAATGGAACTCCATTGACTATTCCACCGGCATATCAGGGTAATAGTATATTTAATTCTAATTTAGGAGGGGTATCACCAGATTTAATTCGGATTAATTATTTATCTCAATATGATTCATGGTTGACAATAGGCTTGACCGATGGAGATCCACATAATAAATTATCTTCAATTGGGGTAGATTTTAGTTCGTGGTCAGAAACAAATGGTCTAATTGTGGAAAACGGGGCTGTTTTTTTATTAGATCCAAATGAAGAAAATGTTCATGGTAATAAATATGTTGTTGGACAAATCACAATACCTACAGGTACAATAGAAACTGTAAATATGAATATCCAAGGGCAGACACAAGATTTTACTGATAATCAAGGACATAATACATGGACAGAATATAATATAGAATTTGATTTATCATTAAGTAATATAAATTCGAATGGTCATTAAAGTTTAAATAATTTCTCATTATTGACGTAAATTGATAATAAAAAGAAAACAACTCCCATTATTAAATGAACAGTATGTTCAGGACATTTTAAATTAAATCCAGTCATATTTTTAAAATAATTAATTAATTGACAATGGGCTTCATGGGGGAATAATCCCCAAAAGATTGCATTTGCTATTAAAAATGTCAGAATAATATTTTTCATTTTATATTATTACTATAAAAAAATAAATGTTATATTTATATAATGGATAAATATAACATTCTTATCGGTATTTTATTATTATTAATAATTTTTGATAATAAAATGGTTGAAGGACTTACAATGGATATATGTGATAAAAATGAAAACAAATTTAAATTATTAAATGAAAAGATCAATAATATGGGCAATAGTAATGGTAAAGATATTGTAATTAATAATAATTTATGTGATGAAGAAAGAACTATTTATGAAAAAAAAGAGGATGATGATAAAGATGATGATGAGGATGAGGATGATCTTTATAAAAAAATATTTTTTAATTATATTCCAAAAATACTTATAGGAATATTAGTATCAATATTATTGTATTTTGTTGTGGATTTTATAATTTCAAAGAAAAATAAAGTAACAGCAATGACATATGAAGAAGCCTTAGAAAATGTAAAAAATGCCAAAGTTTTAAAATCAAAGGGAATTAAATTAAAATAAAAAATATTTAAAAAAATATTGTTATTATTTAATAAAAAATGGAAGGGGTAGATTATAGAAATTTTGATGTTGTTGTCAGCAAAATGAGGAGTTTTTTTAGAGATGTTAAGGGGTTTAGAGAAGTACATACACAGAACAAAAAGTCTATCTTAGCAGCATGCGAAGATCCTAAAACTATTGCCACATATAATTATGAAGGTCAAATTTGGCCTTTGCCCCAGACTGGTCAAATGTGGTTAGAACACTATCTATT
>Ga0315315_10004368_pt1 | contig 13026 bp, 11 predicted proteins | sample M140m3416metaG_FD_203699 | JGI IMG/M metagenome (GOLD analysis project Ga0315315, IMG submission 203699) | Ammonia-oxidizing marine archaeal communities from Monterey Bay, California, United States - M1 40m 3416 | ecosystem: Environmental > Aquatic > Marine > Intertidal zone | place: USA...
CTGATACTTCTTGAGGATTTCCTGAAACAATTTCTAGATCTGTTGATTCATTTTTATAGTTATATAATAAAGCTGGTTCATTTTTACCAAATACTTTATTTAGTTCCTTAAGATATTCTTTTGCCTCATCTCCAAACCCTGACATTTTATAAAGAAAATCATTAGTAACTACCTGAGGAGTTTGAGCCGTAACTAGACCATGCCTAATAACAGATTCTTCTGATTTATAATCTGATACTTCTTTATACATTGGTTCTGTTACGATATGATATCGAACCTTTGTTTGATTATAAGTAGAAAGTACATTTTTTGGAGTAAGAATAACTTTAGTATTATTCATAACTAAATTAAATAAATTCACTATACTAAAATTCCTTAATATGAAAATATGAATTACTTATATAATTATAGCTAAAACTTAATTACCTAGTTGTCTCAATCTAGGATCAAATCTATCCCTAAACCAATCTCCAAGAAAGTTAAGCGACATAACTACTAGAAATATGCCAACACTTGGAAACATTGATACCCACCAAGCACTGTTTAAATAATCTCTACCTTCAGCTACCAAAGCTCCCCAAACTGGTGTGGGAGGAGGCACTCCAGCTCCTAGGAAACTTAGTGATGCTTCAGCAAGAATTAATTGACCAATTCTCAATGTAGCGATTACAATAACAGTGTTTATTACTCCAGGGAGTAAATGAGTAAGTAGTAATCTTACTTTAGATGCTCCTGCAACTCTTGCATACATAATATAATCTCGTTCTTTTAATGTTAGTACCTCTGCTCTAACATTTCTAACGAAAGCAGGCCATGCCAAAAACGCCAGAAGAACAATAACAACAAGCAATGAAGGGTCAAAAACAACTGCAGCAACTAAGGCTAACAACAAGAACGGAATAGAATAAACTAAGTCTAATATTCTCATTAAAATATCATCAACTATTCCTCCAAAAAATCCAGCAACAAGTCCATAAGTTGTTCCAATAATAGTTCCACTAACTGCTGAAATTACAAGTACATATAAAGTTATTCTTGCTCCATGCATTATTCTTGTTAGGGTATCTCTACCAAACTGATCTGCACCTAACCAATGTCGAGTTAAATCTTTAGTCAAAGGATCAACTGGTTCAGAAAATAAAGGAAGAGTCCTATCTCTCAAAGCGGGCAATTCTGGATCATATCCTGTTATATCAGCAAAAACAGCTAACAATACCAGAATAGATAACATAAGTATTGGAATTACAGGCCATCTTTGAAAAAAACGAACTACGCTTCTTAATTGTTTATAAAGAGGAAGATTTCTTTCTAAGAAAGAAGGTTTATCTACACCGATTTTTGTTGATAATGTCATATAAATCCCCTATGAGTATCTTATTCTAGGATCAACTAATCCATAAGTTAAGTCTGAAATAAAAATAACAATTGCATAAAAAACTGCAAATAATAATACTGAACCTGTCATCACAGGAAAATCATTTTCTGAAACTGCTGTTGTGGCGAGTAGACCTAAGCCTGGCCAAACAAATACTGTTTCTACGATAATGGTTCCTGTAAGGAAACCTACAAAAATAAGAGCAGCTAAAGTTAATGGTGGGATAAGAGCATTTTTCAAAGCATGTTTCCATATTACTACACGTTCAGGAACTCCCTTTGCTCTTGCTAATTTGATATATTCTGAGTCTAAGATCTCTAACATAGAAGATCTTGTTAATCTTAAATAACTTGCGGATGCTGCAAGTCCTAAAGTGCCAACAGGCAAAACATAATGCTTCCATCCCCCAGTAAAGAAATCAGGTATAAGAGAAAAATCTCCTGAAGAAATGCCCCTGAAAACTCCTTTTATTAAATAAGACTCTCCACTTCCAGCCGGCAACCATCCTAACTTAACAGCAAAAATCAATATTCCTATTATAGCTATTACAAATGGTGGAGCTGCCTGTCCTATAAGAGCCAAAAATCTACCTGCCCAATCCCATATAGATCCCCGCTTAATAGCGGATATTACCCCTAAAGGAATTCCAATAAGAGTCGATAAAATCCAAGAAAAAATGGTTAGTTCAAGAGTGTTTAGTACTTTTTCGCCTATTAAGTCAGCTACATCTTTTTGTCCTAGTAGAGATCTACCTAAATCTCCTCGAACTGTTTTTCCTAACCAAATAAAATATTGCATATAAAGAGGTTTGTCCAGATTTAGCATCTTTGTAAGATGCTCATAAGTTTCTTCTGTTACACCATATCCACCTTCTTGAGCAAACAGATCTCTAGGATCTCCAACTGCTCTTGAAAGACCAAATACAATTGCAGTTGCTCCAATCAATGTGAAGAAACTGAAAAAAAATCTTCTTAAAATATATTTTCCCATTTTTCCTTTTTTAGATGATCGCTCTCCATTACAGAGAGCGATCATATTTTATCTAAGTTTACCTAAGTATTACTTAAGAACTATTGATTCAACGTTGTTAATACCATTTAGGTTACCATTAGCATTTGGTAGTGGTTCCCAACTAGCTACAACATCTGGACTGTACATTACTGTTACAGGCTCTAGTACTATACCTACACATAGAGCTTGTCTTCTAGCTTCATCTGCGAAAGCATTGTTTAATCCAATTCTCTCGTCTTTATCAGTTGATTTAGCTACTTTTGCATAGTTCTCAGCTGCAAAAGGTACTTCCATACCAACACCATAACCACCATCAGACCATGAACTCATAACAAATCCTCTAGCCCAATCCCATGGGAATGCATAGTTAGAGTCATCACCACAACCTACAAAAGGCTCTGATGTGCTTCTAGCTACCAAACCTGGTCGGTATGTAGAATAAACTGCATTATTTAGAGTAACATCTACTCCAAGAGTAGCTTTCCATGTTCCTGCTATAGCTGTCATAAGCTCTGTTGGTGCACCTGGAGGTCCTGTCCAAACATTCTCCATTGCGAATCCACCTGAGTGACCTGCTTGGTCTAATAAAGACTTAGCATAATCAACATCATATGGAACTACCCAACCACCTATGTCACAACCAGGTGTGTCACAGTCAGTATAGTCTGTTTGCTTGAAGTTTGGATTTTCTGTACTTGGAGAATAGGCATCATAAATTGGTCCACCAAATCCATCCATTACAGAAGCAACTAGACCTTCTCTATCAATAGAGTGAGCAAGAGCTTGTCTTACTAATCTAGCATTCTCCATACTTGTTGCGTCACCAGGACATCCAACCCATGCTTTATCATGACATTCTCTTTCAAGAACTTTATCATCATAATATCTGTTAGACTCCCAGTAGTTACCAGTAAGACCAATGTTTCTTTGGATAACGTTACCTGTACCTGTACTTCTTACAAAACCTTTAGATTCTAATTCTTTCCAGTCTTTCAAAGCAGGAAGAACGATAACAGCTTCTCCTGTTTCCAACATTGCTCTTCTTGTTGATGCTTCAGCAACTTGTTGCCATGTTACTGTATCAACACCAGCATCTACTCTGTGGTGCCCTTCAACTTTGTGAGTAACTGCTTTATCTGAGTCAACCCATGATTCAACCTCATAAGGACCAGTTCCAGCTAGTACATCTCTCATACCATCTGCACCTAACTCATCAAATGCTTTTGAAGAAACAATTCCAGCAGTTTGCCAGAATGTACTAAATCGATGTCGAATACCTCTAGAATCATAGTTTGCATAATTCATTCTTACAGTATATTCATCAATCTTTTCCAAATTAGCTATAAGTGGAGCAAAGTCTCCAGCTTGTCCATGCACAGATTCTGGGTTTGTTGCAGCGTTAGCGTTGTTGAATGAGAACACAACGTCATCAGCTGTCATTTCTCCCCAATCACCGTGGAAAGGAACGCCTTCTTTTAGAGTAAATTCTAGGTATGAAGTATCATCTGCAAGAGTCCAGCCAGTAGCTAGAATACCTGCTTCAGGTTTCATTCCCATATTATCTCCAAATTCAGGTCTAAATAGAGTTTCTTGAACACTTGCTAGATATAAGTTTTCAGCACAACCTGCTGTACAGAATTGTGGAGTACCAATACCTGGGTGCAATCTAGAAACTGCTATTTTTACTTCTCCACCAGATCCTCCGCTTGGAGCAGCTGATGCTGAAGAAGATGATGAACTTGCAGCAGAAGTAGTTGAAGATGAAGAAGAATCACTTGATGAATCGTCATCTCCTCCACAACCAATTGCAAATAACATCATAGAGATAACCATCATTGAGATGATTAATTTCATGGATTTAACCATATATCCCCCTATTACTTGTTTAAATCAACTTCAAACTTTCAACCAAAATATAAACATACAAAATAGTTAAAAACTGAACTCAATTTTTTATATTTCAACTACCCTAAACGATAAAAAGAATTTTTGCAACTTTTTTGTTACACCTTTGTAACATTTTAATATCCTTAGATAAATTTACTAAATTCGTAATTTGTTTATTTATATTTGATATTTTTAATGAAAATATCAAATATTTCTGATTCTATTGTGCATCAAGTAAAATTAAAAGAGAGGGCAGGGTAAAAATCTACTTTTTATAAATATTTTGATTTTTAGCCCATTCAGGATAATAATCATTTATATCGATATTAGGGCTTGGTTTCCCAAGTGGTTGAGGAGGAACGGCAAATTCTTTTGTCCCGGTCATATCAACTCCTATATATTTCATGCCAGAATTTATCTGAGTTCTTGTAGATGGGATATTAAACGGGCCGACTGAACTAAATGGGACCATCCCATTTTCAAATGCCCATCTCCCTGCAGCTGAGTAAACAGTGCTTCCTAACCCTGACAATTGTGAATCAGGATGTGTATCAACTCCAATTTCTACAAAATTATTACCTACATCAGTAAGTGTAGCTGAAGCTATGATTTTTTCTTTTTCAACAACAACAAATGCTTTAAGACAATTAAAATCATTATGCCAAAAAATATTTTTATCAACAATTTTATTAAAACTATCACTAGATAAAACTTCTACATTATGTTTCTTTATATCAATCCAATTATTTTCTTCTGCAAATAAAACCCATGAAGGACCCCATACATAGTATCCAAATTTGTGAGTTATTCTTGATAGTTCATAAGTTCCATAAGAAGAAAAAATCATATCCTTATGTGTTTTTGACAAAAAGTCTTGAATTTCTTCCCTAGCATTTTCTTCAACTCCTAGATAAATATTTTGATCATATTCAAAAATCCAAATAGAGTCTTTAAATCCATGGCCAGCTAATGGTTCTTGTGTGGCAGCAATAGGAGAGTCAGATGGTTTTTTACGTAATTCCCCAACAAAAATATTAGGGTCGCACTGCTCATAATCAGGTATATTATTTCTTATCCATAATTTTACAGTTTTATCTAAATTTTTTGATATTTTTTTCATATTATTCCCAATCAAAAAGTACACCTAACATTTTCTTATCTCTTTTTGTCATCAGATCGTATGCTTCTGGAATTTTTTCATAACTCATTCGATGTGTATTCAAAATACTAGGATTTAATTGCTTTTTATTCATAAATGACAAAACGCTAGAACATCTATTCTTCCATGAAAATCTATCATTATTTGGATACTGATATCCAAAGTCACCACTAACGGCAATTATGCTTATTCCTTTATTATAGAAATGTTCCATTGGAAAAGGGTTAAATGCTTTATCTTCTTCACCTCTCCCAGATAGTGCAACTATAGATATTCTTCCTTCAGATCTAACAGATCTTAAGCTTGATATATATGCATCCCAAGGATTAGCAGTTAGTATAACAAGATCAACTCCTGCACCATTAGTAATTTGATCCAATTCATCCTCTAATGTTTCTGAATTACTAAGTACAGCATGATCAGCCCCCATTTGTTTTGCCATTTGATTACGTACTTCACTATTACCTATAGCAATAGTATTTTTAGCTCCATAAAGAGGTCCTAATCCTATTGCTCCTAGTCCTAAAATACCTAACCCCACCACTGCAACATTTTCACCTGGTATAAAATTTGCCTTTGTATAACAAAATCCACTTAGAGTATATAAAGTAGACCATACAGCATCTTCATTTTTTACACCTTCAGGAACTACACAAATGTTAGTACTTTCTTTCGCAATCCATTCTGACTGATGAGGGTTTTGAGAAATAACTCTATCGCCTACTTTAAACTCTTTTACATCAGACCCAACTTCTTCAACAACAGCAATATTTGAGTCCCCTACCCATCGAGGATATGTTGGTGCACCAGGAACATCTTCAGCTCCTTCATAGTTCCCTCTGTCTGTTCCAAGTTTTAAAGCACTGACTATAGTTTTAGCTCTAATTTCATCACTGTTTAAATTATTTTTTAAATTTTGATCTTCAATTTCAATACAATATGGTTTCTTTAATATTGCGATTTTCATTTTTGAACCTTACCTTAAAATTAATATATTAAAAAAAAGTTACTCTTATGAAAAAACATAACATAAACAACTCTCTAAATCTTTATAAAAAGGCAGAGAAAATAATCCCTGGTAAAACTCAATTAATAAGTAGAAGGTCCAGTCAATTTGCGCATGGAATAAATCCTATCTATGCGAAAGAATCTAAGGGAGGACACTTCATTGATGTAGATGATAATAGATATCTTGACTGGATGAATGCAGTTTCAGCCATTATACTCGGACATTCTCATGATTACGTTGATAATGCAGTGAAGGAACAGATAGATAAAGGAAGTATTCATACTGTAAATAGTGCGCTAGAACTAGAATTAGCAGATTTACTTATCGAACAAATACCTAGTGCCGAAATGGTTAGGTACACAAAAGGTGGAGGAGATTCTTGTGCTTTAGCTGTCAGAATTGCTAGAGGAACGACTGGAAGAGATAAAATTTTATTCAGTGGATATCATGGATGGCACGATTGGTATCAATCAGCCAATTATTTAGTTAATCCTGAAGATGGAGAATTTCCTTTTGCAGGGATAGAACCTATAGGAGTCCCAAAAGCCTTAGCAGGAACAGCTATTCCTTTCATATATGAAGATTTAGATAATCTTAAAAGTTTAGTTAAAGAACATGGAGACGAAGTTGCAGCAATAATGCTAGAACCAATGAGGTCTGAATTCCCCAAAGAGGGCTATTTAGAAGAAGTAAAAAAAATAGCTCATGAAAATGGATCTTTATTGATTTTTGATGAAGTAAGTTGCGGATGGAGAATGTCAGTTGGCGGAGCTCAAAAAAAATTAGGTGTAATTCCTGATATAACAGCTTTCGCAAAAGCAATGTCAAATGGATATCCAATGGGGGCAGTTGTTGGTTCTGTAGAAGCAATGGAACAAGCAGACAGAATGTTTGTGTCTAGCTCTTACTGGAGTGATAATATTGGTTTATCTGCCGCAAAAGCAACAATTGAATATCTAGTAAAAAATAACTCTGAAAAATGGTTTGAGGATTATGGTAATAATCTAAAGAAAAAAATAAATGAAGTTATGAGTAATTCTGATGTTGATGTAAAAATTTCAGGGATTCCTTCAGGACCTATTATTCAGTTTATGAGTTCCGAACCTTCTGAAATTCCTTTTATGAAAACTTTATTTGTACAAGAAATGGCAAAGCAAGGTATTCATATGAGTACAGTCTTTCATCCAACCATGTCTCATACAGAAAAAGATATTGATATCACTGCGGTAGCAATTGAACAAAGCTTAAAAACTATTTCAAAAGCACAAAATTCTAACTTTGAAGATTACCTAGAAGCACCTATATTAAACGAACCTTTTAGAAGACTAGTCAAGTAATTTATGTATTCTTCCTCTATGAATAATAGAGTTTATATTTCTTAAGTCTTTTATGTTTTTTTCAGGCTGACCATCAACAGAGATAATGTTTGCTATTTTACCTACCTCTATTGATCCAACTTGATCTTCTACCCAACAAGACTGAGCAGAAAAAATAGTTCCTGATTGAATTGCTTGCATAGGAGTCATTCCAATAGAAACGTGTGCATGTATTTCGTCTTGGAAGCTAGTACCTCCAAGTTTATAGTATTGCCAAGATGCGTCAGAACCTGCAACTAATTGAATCCCTTTATTTAACACTTTTTCCCACACTTTTTTTGCTTCGTCCCAACTTACATTAAATGTTTCAATTTCGTTTTTTTCTAAATCACTTAACTCTGAATCATCTTTAGCTAATAGTTGCCAAATTCTATCACGCCCTTGGTGCAATGTGGCATTAACAAAAACTCCTTTATCAGCCATTTTATCTGCTAATTTTTCGTCAAATTCTAAAACACCTTTTGTATTTACAAATCTACCATGAATTATAGTATCAACACCTGCATCAACTGCAGTTCTGATTCCTTCAGTATTTACACAATGAGCTGCAGTATGAATACCAAATTTATGAGCTTCATCTACTATAGCTTTCATTTCATCATAATTAAATGAAGGGACTCTAGTATTTGATGTCCCTGTACTTCCTCCTGTTGCTGTTATTTTTATCATATCGCTACCATCTCTGATTAATCTTCGTACAGAAGCGATACACTCATTTACACCAGTCGCAACCTCTCCAAACCAGTTTAGATGTCCTCCAATAATAGTTATTGGTCTTCCAGAAATAATCAAATCAGGAGTTTGAATAATACCTCTTTTTGATGCTTCCTTTATCATATATGCCGACATGTTTTTTGCACCAAGATCTCTTAAGGTAGTTACACCTGAATCTAAATGTTTTATTGCATTTTGAGCACCATTTATTGCTAATAAATTATCATCTGTCTTAACCAAAACATCTCCTGGAGTTCCATCTCCAAAACCAATCAAATGAACATGAGAATCTACTAATCCAGGTAAAATAGTTCCTTTTAGGTTTATTTTTTCTGAATTTGAAAAAGCAGGATGCTTTGATATTTTTTCAGATGAGTCTATTGCAGATATGATTTCATTTTCAACAAGAATAGATATTTCTTTATCAATTACTTTACCTTTAACAGTATCTATCATCCTACTTCCTGAAAAAACTTTAGTACTCATTTTTTACACCCCTTAAATATCGATTCAGTTAACCTTGTAGGTACAATATACCATACATCTTTTTTTTCTAATCTTAAAGGTTCACTAGCAAATGTAACTGTCCATTCAAGTGTATTTGAATCAATTAGATTAAATGAATCTTGTTCTAATCCTACTGATCCTTCTGGACCAAGTATATGGATAATTTCTGAAGGTAGTGGGAAAAGTTCAAACGGGTCATCAGTTGGTGGAGAAATTTGAATCAGTAATTCTACAGGGTTTAGCTGAGAGCGAATTGTTTTCTTAAATAATTCATCATCACATGTTTGATCAACATAAGTAGATACTAAATGATTTTTAATCCAAACATAAAAATCCATTGTCTCATTCACAAAGATTTCAGATTTTACTATTGGATCATTAGATAAATTTACATTTCGTCTTGATTCTAAAATTTCAGTTCTCAACTCAGATCGCCAATTTTGAAGTTGAGAATAATTAATAGAAGGAATTTCTTTTTGATTAGAACTTTCTACTGATTGAGAAGGATTCTCTTCGCTTGTGCATGAAATTAATAAGAATAAGAAAATAGCAATTAAATAAAATTTTATTTTCATAATCAATCTAAAAATTTACACTGCTTCATTTCTTGGGTACCAAGCACATTTATATTCATCATAACAACAAGAACAATATAAAACATTATGACCTGGAGATTCTTCTACTAACAAAGGAGTTGAAGTTTGACATTCTTCTTTTGGTTCTGAGCAATTTGATAGAAAATTACATCCTGCTGCAGTTGCTGTAGGATTAGGAGTTTCTCCTAAAATAGGTTTTCTTTCCTTTTTCATATCTGGATCAGGATTTGGAATAGCTGAAATCAAGGTTTCTGTATACGGATGCTTTGGTGCATTAAAAATCTCATCAGGAGTACCAGATTCAACCTGTCTTCCAAAATACATAACATTAATTTGATCACTAATTTGTCTAACAATACTTAGATCATGTGAAACAAAAAGATAAGATAATCCTAATTCATCTTGTAAATCCATAAGTAGATTAATAACTTGAGCTTGAACTGATACATCTAATCCTGAAACAGGTTCATCACAAACAATTAAAGCAGGATTTAGAGCTAATGCTCTTGCAATCCCGATCCTTTGTCTTTGACCTCCACTAAATGCATGGGGGAATCTAATCATATATTCTGACCTTAAACCAACTTTGACTAGCAGTTCTTCTACTCTATCTTGACGTTCAGTTCTATTTTTCACACCATTTAGAAGGAGTGGTTCACTCACTATGTCAAAAAGATTCATTCTAGGATTAAGAGAAGAAAAAGGATCTTGAAAAATCATTTGCATTTCTTTTCTTAAAGGTCTTAATTCTCCCTCTGATAATTTAGCTAAGTTATGAGATCCATTTTCATTATTAAGAAGGATGTCTCCATCAGTTGGATCTATGGCTCTTAATATGCATTTTGAAATAGTAGTTTTTCCACAGCCACTTTCTCCAACCAATCCTATTGTTTTACCTCTCGGTATATTGAAGGAAACGTCATCAACTGCTCTGACCTGACCTGTTACTTTTTTAAGTATGCCAGAAGTTAATTGATAATATTTTTTTAAATTCTTTATTTCAATTATATTGTCATTTTTGACTTTTGATTTTGTTGTCATATTAATTCCTTAAATTCCTCTTGGGTACCATGCGCATTTATGATCCTCATAACAGACTCCACAGTATAGCGCAAAATGCCCTGAAGATTCTTCAATAATAGTAGGTATAGCATCTAAGCATTCTTCTTTTTGGCCTTCACAATTGGGCTGAAAATTACATCCAGAAGGTCTAGCAACTGGATGAGGGATGGTTCCCTGTAAAATAGGTAATCTTTCTCTATGTTTTGTAGCTAAAGAAGGTATAGAGCTTAGTAGTGATTTTGTGTATGGATGAATTGGACTCTTGTAAACTTGTTCTAATGTCCCACTTTCTACTACCTTGCCTAAGTACATTACATTTACATCATCAGCTAATTCAGCAATAACTCCTAAATCGTGAGTTATCATTATAATAGACATTCCGTTTTTCTCTTGTAATTCATTTAATAAATCAAGGGTTTGAGCCTGAGTTGTTACATCGAGAGCTGTTGTAGGCTCGTCAGCTATTAATATATCAGGATTTGTACAAAGTGCCATGGCAATCATTGCTCTTTGTCTTTGCCCTCCACTTAATTCAAAAGCATATTGTTTCAATCTTTGTTGAGGATTATTCATACCTACTCTAATTAACCAATCTTCAGCAAGTTCCATCGCCTCTTTTTTTGAATGATTGAGATGAAGCATAATTGCTTCAGTGATTTGGTTACCAATTGTATGAATAGGACTAAAAGAAGTCATAGGTTCTTGAAAAATCATAGAAATCCTACCTCCTCTTACTTTTTTCAAATCATTCGTATTTAAGGTTGCTATATCTTGAGGATTTTTATGGTCTTTATCATATAAATTCATTGTGCCATCAATAATTTTTCCAGGATTATCGATTAATCTTAGGATAGATTTTGTTGTAATACTCTTACCGCATCCACTTTCGCCAACAATTCCTAGTGTTTTTCCAGGATATACATTAAGATTAACGCTATCTACGGCTTTAACTATTCCATCAGCAGTATAAAAATATGTTTTTAAATCTCTAACTTCTAGTAATGGTGAATTTGTATTTTCTTGCTTTTTCTTAGTAACCAAATTATACCTCCTGGTATGGGTCTGCAGCATCTCTGATACCATCTCCCATGAAATTTAATGCCAGTATTACTACAATTACCAAAATAGCAGGAATAAATAACCACGGCATATTCGCAACAGATTGTACATTCTGAGCATCTTTTAATAAAACTCCATAACTTACAGCTGGAGGTCTCAATCCAAGACCTAAGAAACTTAAAGAAGTTTCAGTAACGATCATCAAAGGCAATGACAATGATGCTTGAGCAATTATATGACTATAAAAAGAAGGAAGCATATGAACAAATATCACTCTCATTGTTTTTGCACCATTTAATCTTGCAGCTGTAACAAAGTCTTCATCTTTTAGTGCTAAAAACCTTCCTCTAATTACACGGGCTAGATCTGTCCAAGCAAAAAGAGAAATTATCACAGTAATCATGAAATACACTTGGTTTATGGTCCAATCATCAGGGAAAGCAGACGAAAGCCCCATATATAAAGGAATTGTAGGTACAGAACGAATTATTTCTATAAATCTTTGAATCAATGAATCAATTAAACCTCCATAGTAACCTGATATAGATCCTAGGAAAATCCCAAAAACTATACTTAAAGCAACACCAACAAGACCTATAGTTAAAGATACTCTTGTGGCATGCATTGTTCTTGAAAATACATCTCTTCCTTGCTTATCTGTTCCAAAAAGATGAATCCATGCATTAGGGTCCTTTGTTTCATCTTTCATTCCTAATATATGTCTATTAGTCTTAAATACTCCCCATAATTTATATTCATACCCTTTTCCGAATAATGAAATTCCTTCAGAATTGTCACAGTTTGACTCAAATTCCATAAGAAAAGATTCCATATTTCTTGCTCCGGTTACTTCACATGTACTCATAAAGTGACCATCCTTGAAAAATTGAATCCCTTGAGGAGGCATATAACCTCTAGCAGCAGCATAATCAACCGGTGGAGCAGTAGCTAAAAAGTCAGCAAAAAGAACTATAAAATAGAACATAGCAACAATAATTGATGCCGTAAATCCTAATCTATGCCTCTTAAATCTTCTCCAAATAAGCTGTCTTTGAGTTGCAAGCTCTATAGAGTCGTCTACTTTATTTGATTCTTTTTTATTTCCTAGATTTAATAGATTCATTATTTTACTTACCATTATGAGTCTCCTAATCTTATTCTAGGATCAACAATTAGAAGCAATATGTCTGAAATGAATGTACCTATTACTGTCATGAAACCAATTAGCAATATTATTCCTCCAGCTAAAAACATATCTTGAGCAACTAATG
>Ga0315315_10004369_pt1 | contig 13026 bp, 10 predicted proteins | sample M140m3416metaG_FD_203699 | JGI IMG/M metagenome (GOLD analysis project Ga0315315, IMG submission 203699) | Ammonia-oxidizing marine archaeal communities from Monterey Bay, California, United States - M1 40m 3416 | ecosystem: Environmental > Aquatic > Marine > Intertidal zone | place: USA...
TGACCTTGGTCAATGGCATAAAATATCCGCCAAAAATGCTGAATTGCAATCACAAGCATTATTAAGCCTTACAAATAATTTATTTGAAACCAGAGATTCAACACAAGAATATACCAATTCTATTTTAGCTGCTGTTTCTTCTGTCATAGCTTTATCTGAAGCAAATAAACATCTTATTGAAACATCTAAAAATCTAAAAGATACAGATCCAGCGTCACAAGCATTTCTTGTAAACTTTAGATTAGTTCAAATGGGGATCACTTTAAAGGGTGTAACAGATAGAGTTAATAATTTAGCTGATGCAGTATCTGATAAACTTCCGAGTGGGTTTAAAGAGGTTTTTGACTTATTTAGGACAGGAATAAGTACAACGAATCAACTAAGGAAACAGTTTTTAGACTTTAATGATATTGTAAATAATCTTACTAATATCAGGCAAGAAGGATTATTTAAAGGGCTGTTTAAATCCACACTCGAAGGATTAGATAGTATACAGAGTAACGGGAGAAAATTAAAAAGTAATTTGAAAGACCCCTCTTTTTGGGGAGAACTTTTAAATAGAGCAAAATCATTCAAAGATATATTTGTTTCAATAGGTAAAGCAGCAACTCAATCAGCAATTTCTATTTCTAAAATATCTTTAGATAAGATGAAATCTGGATTAAACTTTCTTACTGGTGGTGTCAATTTTAATCCATTTGAGATTATCAATGACTCCTTATCTGAGTTTACAAAGCTCTCAGAAGAGGCGGCAAAGAAACAAGAAGACTTAAAGAAGCAACTAGAATCGGGAGACATAACTCAATCAGAATTTGATGAAGCAAATACAGCTTTACAGAATCAAGCAGACGGAACTTCTCCTGAGCAGATACAAGCCTTTGCAAATGATTTTGTAACTAAAATATCTGATAGAATAAAAATGATTGCTCAGGTTGCTGGGCCAGTTCTTCAGGCTATTGCAGCGGAACTTCCTAATCTTGTTCAAACATTTATTACTGAAATACCAAAGATTGTAAGTTCTTTAGCGGCTGCACTACCTGTCTTCTTTGGAGCAATAGTAGATGGACTAACTGTTGTGTTTGATAGTCTGACTGAGAAGCTTAAAGACTCTAGTGGTGCTGCTGCTAGTGCTTTCTTTGCGGAACTTTCAACAAAGTTTGTTGGGTTGATTGGATCTTTTGCTGGATTTATCACTGCTGCAATACAGCAAATTGTTGCAAATCTACCTCAGATTATTGGTGGATTAACTGAGATAATCAATAGCTTAGTCACAGCACTTGGCTCAATAATGACGACATTAATTAGCAATCTTCCTAATATTGTAACTGCATTATTAGACGCATTTGTTAGCATTGTTGATAATCTTGGCCCCATTTTAAGAAACATAATTACTGCAATTGCGGACATGCTCCCTGATCTCTTGATTTCTATTGCTGATGCAATACCAAAATTACTTGGATCACTTGGGAGTTTACTTGGTGATGTTTTAATTGGCCTTGCAAGCGCAATTCCAAAAGTAATCACAGCATTTATGAATGCATTTCCAAGAATAATTGCTGGCCTTATTGAGGGTGCAATTGAGTTTGTAATGGCAATAGTTGAAGCTGTTCCTCAAATTATCATTGCCTTAGTAGCTGCATTACCAGATTTAATAATTGCAATTGTTACAAAGTTTCCAAGAATGGTAATTGAGCTTGTTGCTCTAATTATTCGTAAGCTTCCTGAGATTGCATTTAGACTTGTTATGGCTCTGCTTGTAGAGCTACCAAGGGCAATATTAATTGCAGCTGGGCAATTCGCTAGTGAATTTGTTAAGGGAGTAAAGCAGTTCTTCAAAGATGCGATTCAAAGAATTAAAGATGCATTGAATCCATTTAGTAATAATAAAGATAAGAATGAAGAAGATAGTAAAAACGCTTCTGTAACTCTTGATGGTGATTCTACATTTGGAGAAAAACTAGGTGTTCTTGGAAGTCAAGTAGGTGAATTCATAATGAAAGATATGTTTTCTTTTGGAGACACCCCACACCCAATTAAAGCTGGAACAGAAGGACTTACTGCCAGATTTGCATCTGGTGATTTTGTAATAGCAGCACAGGAACCAGCGGAGCTTATGCGTCAGTCTTTAATGGCAATGGGTGGAAATCTTACTGGATTTCTTGGTAATTTATCTTCATCACTAAACAGCCCATCACAAGTACCTCCAATGATGTCTTCAGGCGGTGGATCATCACAAGTAGATATTGCAGTTATGGCTGATGGAAGACTTTTAGATGCTATACAGGTAAGAGCAATGGATAATGGCAACGCTCCAAAAATGGAAAAAAGAATTAGAAGATCTAGTGGAGCGACAGTAGGCTTTAATCGTGGCAGATTTAATAAATTCGGAAAGAGGTAATCATGGCTACACCACCAAAATATCATATGATAATTCCTGATAGATCTTTACGAGAGAGTACGCTTCATGCAGCAACATCTCAAGGCGGTATAAAAGGTAATGTTGCTTATGGATCTACTTCTAATAATGGAAGCATGAAATTATTTCTAAACGGTAGACCGACAAGTGATGAAACATATGAGTTTTTAATAAATAATTCAGGGTCAATTAATGAATCAACATTTATTTGGAAAAAAGAGACAGAACAAATAGAAGAATATAGAGGTGAAAATGATCTTAGATTTATTCATGATTCACACTCTCCATTTTTAAATTACGGAACAGAGCATTGTACCGCCTCTTATATTGAAAATTTAGACAGAGAACTTCTTTATAATAAATATGATGATGAAACTATTAAAGTTTATTATCGAACATCATCTGATACTTATGGAAATTATACATGGTCTAATCAGGTTATAGATATTTCATCTATAAGTGGATTTGGTATAGATGGATCATTTGATGTTTGTAATTTAAATGATGGAATCATTATGTGTATTGTTAATGATAACGATATACATATATACCAATCAGACGATGGACTTTCCTTTACTTTACTTTCTGGATATATCTTTTCAAGATTAGCTGGTCATAGAGTCTATCCACTTAATATAAAAATAGCTTCTAGTGGTAACTTTCTGAGGATTATATTTTCTTCATTTCCATATAGTCAATCATATGTTGAGACACTTTTTTCAATTGTAAGTTCAGATTCTGGAGCAAGTTGGACTATTACAAATTCATTTGGACTTGATGGTCATTCAGATAACTCAGTGCTTACTGGAAAGTATTTTACTGCTGATAGATATGTTTATGATATTTGTAATTATGATGATAGTGGTACTTTTATAATATCAATGCTTGAGCAGTCTTCAGGTATTTTAAGCCCAGCAACGGACATAAAGACATATACAGCATATTCTAATCAACCATATTTTGAGAATTCAGATTTAGTAATTAAATGTCAGACTCCTCAGAATGTATTTCTTACAAATAGTCCTGATTACTTAATGGCTTTTGTTATTGATAAATCTAATGATTTCGATAACAGGCCGTCTACATCAATGATTAGATATGTTTATGAATATAAAATTTTCTATAAAAAGAAAAATTCTGATATGTCTGATGGATGGATTTCATTAAATGGAGAAATTGACACTTCTAATTTTACATTTTCTTTCACTGGGGATTTTGGTAAGACATCTATTACAGGTTTTTTAGGTCAAGGAAATAAATTTACCAAGATTGGAAAGCTAGTTTCTACTGGTTCTAATATATTTCTTTTTGGATCTATGTTTGATATTTCAAGCTTTGCTTTTGAAAGAACAACATCATATTTAAAGCTTTCAGGTTGGTCTAATAGGCCAGCATATGATCAGAATTATTTTAATTATATTTTAAATGTTGGGGATATACCGACATTTGATCAATTGGAATTAATAAAATCAATGATTTCAGTGCATCAGCCTTTTGGTAGATTTATGATTGCACAATGGAATTATATTAATGGTATTCCAGCTGGAGGATATGACTCTGGATCGGATACTCCTTGGCAAGTTTTCAGGACAAATTGTCTTGCATATAGTCAGAATTCTTCGATGTCGATAATAGATTTATCTTCAAGTGGTCAATGTGTATTTAGATATATAGATCCACATATATTGGACGGTTCTGATTCTAATCCAAACTATCGTATTGCTTTTGGCCCATTAAATATGCTTACCAGAAATGCTGATAGCCCACCTACTAACTGGTTTTTTATTCCAAGAAATGATAATTCAGTTTACCCTGAATCAAATCTTCATCATGGATCATGCATTAGATGGGTAATGAAAGTTACAGGTGGAACAACATCCTCGACTTCATGTTTTGTAAGGATCAATGGTTTTGTATCAAGAGATGCTTCCATATCAGGCACAAGGTACACTAGAATACAAGTTGTCGTTAGGTTAGCAGAAACAGGTCTTGTGGTAAGAGATGAAATTGCAAGTTCTAATTTAGCAACACTAACACCAGATTCTGGAATTTATGGTGTTACTCCATTCTCTGATGAGTTTTGGGAGTTTAGATGGGCTTGGTATCCACAAAAAGGAGATATATTTACTGGAGATATTGCAAGTTGTGTTTTGGTTTGTAGAAAGTTAGGAACAAACTCATGGTTATCTACAAGTATAGTTCAGCCATCAAAAGAATCATCTGTAAGTTATCCATCTTCTGATGTGGATAAATATAGACAGGCAGTTCAATTTGGACATTTAACAGCTACAAGTTCTCAAAGATCTTATTGGAGAGAATTTGGTGTTCATGCTGGAAATGACATGGCGACATTTAGATTATCAGACGCTGACTTTACAGATGTTCCTATTTTTAATGATTTGCCTAGACCTCAAGCCTATAGGGGCCGCCTTACAAGTCAAAACCCATTACTGCTTACAGATAAAACAAAAGCAGTCTGGGGCGGTGCTGGGGCCTTTGATTCTGATTCATATACAGCAGATATAGCTTATTCTTATTCTGCTTTAAATGTAGTAAAATATGACTCTCCTAGAGTTTCATATCGATCCGAAGAAAGTTTTGGATCAGGAACTGTAAATTTAGATTTTAAAGCACCTGATAATGAAGTCTTTTATCATTCAGCAATTTCTTTATTTGATACAAATTGCTCAACTGCAACTATACAATATTCAGATGATGGTGCTTCTTGGGTATCATCATCTATAATTTCATTTTCGCAAGGAATTGGTACAGTTGATTCAGCATCAGGAAACAAACTTAGTGTGACCTTTGATGATTCATATAGTATTACAAATTCAAAATTTTCATCTGACGACAAGAAGACTTTTTACTTAAAAGTAAAGCAAGCTGCTGGTGGTGCTATTTGGTCAAATAATGATCAATACAAAATAGATAGAATGTATGGTCAAGACACTTTAATGCTTTCAAGTGGTGTAACTCAGCTATTTGATTCATCTGTTGTTGGATCTACAGTTTATATTTATTCTAATAGAGGTCATGATGTTTATAATTCTCCAGTTGCTAAGAAATACATGAGAATAAAACTTACAAGTTCAAGTAATTTTATGCCTGATGGTTATGCAAAACTTGGATCGGTAATTGCTGGAACCACATACACTTTTGATGTTCCATTAAGCTGGGAATATACAGATGATGAACAGCCAAATGTTGAATTAATGAGATCAAGAGGTAATGTTTCGTGGGGCTATAAGCTTGGCCCAGCAGCGAGGAATTTAGAGTTGTCTATGATTGGGGATGTTAGTTCACAGAAGAGACGAGAATTTAGAGATCTTACAAGAACAACAATGAACTATTCTCAATATGGAGCGGTATTGATTAATAATGCTAATAATGATGATCCAGATAATATATTTTTTGGTAGATTATTAAGTGGTTCAAATAATGAGAATGTTGGATTTTATTATGATTCAAATTTACAAAGATGGTTGCCAATTGGAGATTTATCTTTGCAGTTTGAGGAAATTATTTAATGAAGTTTCAAGATCTTTTAGATATTGTTTTTCCAGTAAACAGTAAAAATACCAGCCTTTCTTCATATTGGAAAGTTGAAATAAATAAAGATCCTACTCTTTCAGAGTTATTTATTTGTATAGATTTAGTTTTTGGTAATGGGCAAAAACTATCTATTGCAACCGATAGTATTCAGACAAATGATAGTGATGGTAATATTTACACATATCAACCATTGCTTCAAAATGAGCCTGAAATTCCGAGTAATATAACTCTTGGAAGCGGTTCCGCTTCGGTTAGAACATTTGCTCTGACTGTTGATGGAAGATTTATAGATGCCATGAATATGGTTCTATCTGGAGATCATATAAGTGGATTTGCTGAGGTAAGTTTACAGATAAGAAATGGATCTTATGATGATAGAATTATTATTCTTCGTGGAGATATCACTGGGAATAGTGTTTTTGGTGCTATTGATGAACTTGTTGAATTAGAAATTTCAGATCCAAAAAGAACATTTGGAACTATTCTACCAGAGGTCATTCTAAATAATGAAGAAATAGAAGCACTTCCAGACAATCAAAAGGGTCAAAGACTACCATTAATAATGAATAGATGTGCCCTTAGTGTTCCCTGTATTAGGAAATCAGATTATAAATATGGCCCAGATTTTGTAGTTTGCTATGGTCATGAATTTGAGATTGTAAATGTATTTGTAAATGGACAAAACACACTTCAGAGTGATTCTAATTATCCTTGGTCAACTTCTCTTGAATATACAGATCAAACAAAAACACCATATTTAAGCTTAAATTTTCAACTTGTAAATTCATTAAACCCGCCATACTTTCCTTTTGAGTGGGAAGATGAATCTGTTTATGTCACAGTACAAAGGATTGATGGTAAACAAAAAGACATACTCACTGTTATTGTTGAGCTTATATCTAATTATTCTAAGTATGGATATGATCTAATTGATAAAGATTTACTGTCCAGATCGTATTCAAAGATTGCAAATCTTTTTGGTCAGATTGTAATTAATGATAGTTCATCAAATTCAGTAGATACTTTTTCATATATTGAAAATGCAATATGTGATTCTTTTCCAATGATAAGTATGGCCTTCTCTGGAATAGGGTATGCACCAGTTGTAATTGATAGAAGAAGTAATATATTCTCAGGAAATTTTATTGTTGGTCAAGAATATATTGTAGATAGAATATCATCTGTTTCTGAGTTGTCTAAAGATGACATATACAATTCATTTACTATAAAATATGACTATGATGCAGTTAATGACAACTACAGAAAAGTTAAAACTAAAAATTATTTAAACTCTCAATTCTGTTCTGTTTCCAAATATAAAATAGGATTAAAAGAGTTTGATATAATGGAATCAGTAATTCATTATGATGACAGCACCGTTGAATATGTATTAGACTGGCTTGCTGCTCATATGTCTTTACCATCATATGAGATACAATATCAATGTTATCCATCAATATTTATTTTTGTAAAGATAGGTGATAATATAAAGATTACTGATAATGAACTTGGATTTATAGAAAGAACAGCAACTGTTACAGGGATCTCTTATAAAAAGGGTGAAGTAATTCTAACTTTGAGATTTTGGTTTTTATATGAAAGTATTGCAAAGGCTTATTGATATGACACCGCTTATAGGTATTCTAATTGGACTTCTCGCTGGATCTACGATTACTGGTGGGGTCTTATTTAAAATTGCAATTGATAAACAAGGTCAATCAAATGAAAAAGTTATTTCAACTATAACAGAGGCAACAACAATAGATAATGTTGCTAATGCTGAAGTAACTAAATCATTATCAAATTTAGACATTGTAAGTGTTCCATGCTCTCTTGGATATATAGAGAAATATGGAGAAGGTCTTTGTAGAGAAACTCTTTGCAGAATGTATAGACAAGGCAACGCTTCAGGATCTACAAGTATTGAATGTGATGAAATTTCAAACATGAATAATTCAAATACAATTGTAGACAAGTGTCTTGATTATTTATCAGATTCTAAAACATCAATAAATGAAAATGACAAATATTCTCAATGTGTAAAGATTTTTGAGAAAAGGAAGTAATTATGCCACTTACAATCAATAGAGTTGATTACACAGCATCTGAATTGAATGATGTATTTGAAAGTCTTAGAAATCAATTAGCTTATCAACTTCCACCGAATATACGAACACCATTAAATTCAACAGCATTTGATGATTTAGAATTAAATGAATCTGATGATGTTGCTTTATCTGTTTATGATCCAGCCAGTGTTGCTAGAGCATTAGTATATATTTCAAATAATAGAGTAACTTCAAATGAGCAATCAGTTGCTGGAATGTTTCAATATTCTGAAGACTCATCTTTAAATAGTATTATAGATGTTGTAAGTAGAATTACTGAACCCAATAAAGTTGATCCATATAGAAGCTACTCCCCAAAGAAACATGCATCTGTAAGTATGACAAGTGGATTAACTGTAACGGGAGAAAGGTTTATTACAGATGATAGTGTTGGTTGGTATTCTTCAGGATTTGCGGGAAAAGAAGACTTTTCTGATGGGGGGTATAATGGTTGGTATTCTGGTACGGGAACAACAGTAAGTGTTTGGTATTTAGCTGATAATGGATATGATAATTGGTCTAATATAAATACTTATGAAATTGGAAATACAGAATCATTTACCGATGGATGGCCTCAAGGCGTGGAGCCAAGTTCAGGTTGTGTTGGTTCAGGACTTTTAATAGAGGACTTATCTTCTCAAGCTGGTTCTGCTTCTGGAATATTTACTCTTTCCAATGAATATGAAATTGGAACAATTAGAGTTTATTGGAATGGTCAAAGGCAAGACAGTTCTGAAATAACTGAGTTAAATAATCTTCAATTTTCATTCGCTGAAACAACATATTCAGGGGATAGAATAATTGTTGATTATTCTTCAACCTAGAATTTGTTTTTCAAACAAGGTCTTGTTGTAGTGGGTTGCTGCTCTATAATATTTTCGTATATAGAATACTTGCTAACTCAAAACTCTTAGGAGAAAAACTATGGCTATTCAATTTAGAAATGCCCAATATGCTGATGATTCAATTAGTGCTGCAAAGATAGATCTGGCAACTGGTACTTATAACTTTGCTGAAGGTGCTGTTCTTAGAGCTTCATCTCCAACTGCCTCAACTGATGTTGCAAATAAAGCATATGTTGATGCTGCACTTCAAGGTGCTTACTGGAAAGATGCTTGTATGGTTGCAAGTACGGGTAATCTTACACTAAGCGGTGAGCAAACAATCGATGGTGTTGCTGTAACCGATGGTGATCGTGTACTTGTAAAAAATCAAACTGCTGCTGAAGAAAATGGAATCTATATTTGTGCTACTGGTGCTTGGGCTAGAGCGGAAGATATGGATGCCTCTGCTGAATTTCCGTCTGCTGCTGTGTTTGTAATGGATGGAACTGTAAATGCTGATAGAGGTTATATCTGCACAAACGATGATCCTCCTGTTGTTGGAACCGATGCGATCAACTTTACTCAATTTACTGGTCTTGGACAAATCACTGCTGGTGCTGGTCTTTCAAAGTCAGGAGATCAAATCGATGTTGAATTGACTTCCAATAAAGGTCTTGCTTTCAGTTCTGCTGGAATTGGTGGAACCTTGGAAGTTGATGTTGATGACACTGCTGGTCTTGATTTCCTTTCAGGCGCAATCGGTATGGTACTCAATGATGCTTCATTGGAGTTTGTTGGTGGTGCTGGTGGCGGTGTTGCCGTTAAATTTGATGCTAATTATGGTATCTCTTTAGATGGAACTAACGGACTTAGAATTGATCTTGCAGCTAACAAAGGTCTTGCTTTTGAATCTGGTGATATTGCTGTTCAGTTAGATGCTGCTGGTGCAATTGATTTTGCAAGTGGAGCATTGAAAGCACAGGTTGATGACTCTACAATTGAGATATCTTCAAATGCACTTCAAGTAAAAGATGATTCTTTGAGTCTTTCAAAGATGTCTTGGAGGCCAAGGTATGAAGAGTTTACAAGTCAGAGTGGAACAACTATTACACTTGCACAGAGTGTATTAGCAGTATTCACTGAAAGTGTTAAAGTTTATAGGAATGGTCAGAGACTTCAAGCTAAAGAGAGTTCTCCAAGTGGGAATACAGAGTATACAGTTTCAGGCTCAACTGTTACCTTTGGATCTACTCTTGATTCTGCTGATCTTATTCAAGTTGATTATATTTACTAACTTCTTAAATAATAATTAAAACACTTAATCTCGTTGCATGATATATATTCTGCAACGAGATTCTTTGCTTTTAGGTTATCAAGTGAAAACTATTGCATATATAAGATTTGGAAATAGCCCGAAGAGTTTACCTGTGTCTTGTAATGGATACAAAATATCAAAAGACTTTAAAGACTTTGTTCATTTTCAAGGTGTTACAAGTCTTTCCGATAATTATTTTGAAAATTTTGTTGTAGATGAATTATTGATTCCAATATCTAAAATTGTTTATATTGTAAATGGTTCATTAAGTGAAGAATCTGAAGTTGAAGATAAAGAAGTAAATTTAGATAATAAATTAGATGACCTATGGAGTGATGAATGAATTTTAAAGAATATCAAAAAGAACAAATGAAATTAGCAATATATCCAAGAGAAGATTGGGTTGCTAAATTTGCTTATGTTGCTCTTGGATTGATTGGAGAAGCTGGAGAAGTCTCTGAGAAGATAAAAAAAGGAATTAGAAAAAATGACTTTGATTATGTTCTTAAAAACAAAGAGGAACTAGCTAAAGAATTGGGAGATGTACTTTGGTATGTTTCTGCGCTTAGTTTTGAACTAGGCTATGATTTAGAAGAAATTGCAAATATTAATATTGAAAAATTAAAAGATCGCGATTCTCGTAATGTAATTAATGGAGAGGGCGATAATCGTTAGGGGTTATTATGTCTAAAAGTAATTGGAAAGGTTCAAGCGGTTGGGGTGCTATAGATGATCCAACTGGTGTTCTAAATGGAAGAGTTCTTGTTGGTGCTTCTGGTGTTTCATCTACAACTGAAGATTATCTTATTCAGGTTGTTGGAACATCAACCGACTGGGATAAGATTCATTATGCAAGTAAAATGGACTACGCTTGGCCTAATTCTTCAGAGTTTGCAAGTGGAACACTTGGACTGATTGCTCGTGCTGGAACTTATACAGGAGATCCAAGCAAAGCATCTGACTGTTACATTGGACAATTTTCTGAGAATGATAATACAGTTAAGATTATTAGAAGAAATAGCAGTGACGATAGTACACTTGTTACCGCTTCTTTGGATCTAAATACTATATCTAAAGGCCCAAAACATACAATAGAGTTTAGATGTTATGGAACAAATCCAGTAAACCTTCAGCTCTTACTTGATAACAATATTGTTGCAAGTGTTGGAGATATAAACGCAAACAGAATTACAAGTGGAGAACCTGGCATACTTGTAAGCTCAGGAACTGTTTACTTAGATAATTTTGCTGTATTGGAATATACGGAAGATGGTGAGGCTCCATCTGATTGGGTTCCAACTGATATATCAGGTACAGGTCTTAGTTTAATGGCATGGTATAACGCACAAGCTGGAGTTACAGGAACAACAGTAACATCTTGGGCTGATCAGTCAGGGAATGGAAATGATGCTTCTTCAGCGAGCGGCCCGATTGCTATTGGAAGTGCAATTAATGGTCTTACAATGCTTCGATTTGATGGTTCTACTCAGTATCTTAGTGCTTCTGATAGCAGCTCATTGGATATTAGTTCAGGGTCTAATCTAAGCATTTTTGTTCTTGTTGATCCTACATTTGGAAATACACAAAATACTATTGTATCTAAAGGTGGTAATTATAGATTTGGATTAGAAGATACATTAGGTGTTGCCAACCATGCTGCACATTTTGTTGGAACCACAAATGTTTATTCTGCTGATAGTAGTGTAACAAATAGAGCAGCACAGATAATAGGTATAGTATCAGGCGAAGGATTTTATATTGATGGTTCGGCTGGCATTACAACTACAATAAGTGCTGACAATCCAAATTCTGCTGCATTAGAAATTGGTAGAGTTCCAGCTTCTATTGCTGGAGTCACATATTATTTCGATGGTGATATCGCAGAGATTGTAATGGTGAGTGGTAAAATTGAAACTGGAGAGCGTCAAAAGCTGGAAGGTTATCTTGCGCAAAAATATGCAACTTGGCCTCGTTTACCATCCGATCATCCATATAAATATATTACACCAACGACATAAATATATGTTGATACAAGAATATATAAAAAATCTTAAAGAAGAATCTAACTTAAGCTATGTCAAGTTAGCACAGAACATAGGCTGGAACGCTCCCAATGTTAGAATGTGGGTACTGGGCACGGCTACCCCAAGTAAGCGCGCTCTAGAGGATGTGGCGGCATTTGTCGATCCAGACAATCAGTCTAAACTTGAAAGTTATTTATTTCAACTTAGAGATAATCAAATAAAAATAAAAAAGGAGTCAGGAAACCAATACCCAACTCCTTTAAAATAATTAATATTATGAATAAAAAAACTAAGAGGAAAAATTATTCATTATTAGAATATCTTATGAATTAATTCATGTCAAATAAATGCCTATTATTTTTAGTCTTATTACTTGTTTGTAATTTTATAATTTTTATATATTTCTCTTTTCATTTCCCAAAGCTCCTCTATTGTTTCATACTTAGTCTCAATCAATTCAGGTCTACCAATAGCTTTGCAAAATGACAATGCTCTAATATTATTTTTTATTTGCTCATCTAAAGCGTAGATCTTTTCTATAACTGTATCAAATGTATTTATAAGATCTTCAAATGTTGCATCTTCACTAAGTGATTCAAGATTTTTTCTATATTTTATTTCTAATGACATTATTTTTTTCCTATTTCTGCATTATCGATGACTATTGGAGTCATTAGCTCAGAGTAGTTGAACTTTTCGCCAATAATATTGGTTATAAATAATTCAGGAGTTTCATCTTCTGTCTCAACATCTATAACTTCACCGTTATATGTGTGAACATATT
>Ga0315315_10004372_pt1 | contig 13023 bp, 10 predicted proteins | sample M140m3416metaG_FD_203699 | JGI IMG/M metagenome (GOLD analysis project Ga0315315, IMG submission 203699) | Ammonia-oxidizing marine archaeal communities from Monterey Bay, California, United States - M1 40m 3416 | ecosystem: Environmental > Aquatic > Marine > Intertidal zone | place: USA...
TAGGATTAGACTTTATAAATAAGATAAGGCCTGTAGTATATAAACACAAATCTCCAAGCGAGTTTCCAAAAGAATGGAATGCTTATAATGCTGATGATAAAGAACCAATGGGTGGCGATAAAAGGATTCATGGTTTAATTGCTCAAGAAGTAAAAGAAGCGTTGGACAATCAAGGTATTGATACATTCGGTGGTTGGTCTGAAGGAGATGACGGAAGACAGAGGGTTTCAAGAGAAATGTTTGTAACACCATTGATAAAAGCAGTTCAAGAGCTAACAGAAATAGTAAAATCTCAACAAAAAGAGATAGAAGAACTAAAAAAGAAATAAAAAATTGTATTTTAAAGATTTACGTTATATTTATATAAACTAACTAATCAAAACATAGGAGATAAAGTTATGGCTGAAGAAGCACAAGTTGTAGAAGCATCTGATGAAATTAAATTTTCAGAAGAAGAATTAAAGGAATTAGGTGATTTACAAACAAGTTATCAAGATAAACAAGCTCAATTAGGGCAAATTGCTGTACAGAAAATACTACTTGGTCAACAAGTTGAAGCGATAGATAATCGTCAAGTCGAATTAGAAGGTGAATACGAAGAAGTTCAACAATCTGAACGTGATTTAGTACAGAAATTGAATGAAAAGTACGGACCTGGTCAATTAGATCCACAAAGTGGAGTATTTACACCAATACCTCAAGAAGAAACACCTGCAGAAGAATCTCCTGAAGGTTAATGTTAAAAAAACCCTCTAAATAATACATTTTGAGGAACTTAGGTTATACTTATAGTAGAATAAATACGTTTATTCAAAAATTTGTATACTAAAAATTAACTAGGAGAAATAAAATGGCAGAAAGAATAGTTTCACCTGGTGTATTTACTCGTGAGAGAGATTTATCGTTTCTTCCTCAAGCAATTGGGGAAATTGGTGCTGCAATAGTAGGTCCTACAGCTAAGGGGCCAGCATTCGTACCAACACAAATAACTTCGTTTCAAGAATATGAAGAAATATTTGGTACAGTAGATGATAGATTTTATACACCATACACGGTGCAACAATATTTAAGAAGTGCAGGAGTCGTAACAGTTGTTAGGGTTCTTGGTTTAGGTGGATATAGAGTAGACCAAATCAGAATTGGTGTTGGTAGTCAAATTGCAGGAGCAATGCACATACCAACAGCATCACTTGCAATATTAGCACCATCACAAGGAAATACATCTACGGATTTTAATGGTAGTACGATAGCTGCAGATGGTACATGGGACGCATTTACTTTAACCGTATCTGGTAGTGGTATCGGTGGTACTGAAGAATACGCTCTATCATTTAACACAAGTAGTGCTAACTTTGTAACAGAAGTAATAAGTGGAAATCCACAATCTTCAAAAAGTGGTAATACAGACTCATCTGTTTATGTATATAAGGTATTCAAACATGCTTGTCACGTAACATCCTCATATCGAAATGCTGCAGCTGCAGCTGGAGCTGGATTTGCACCTGCTAATATAAAAGTTGACTCAGATGGATTAGACTTCTATAGTGGTGCAACTGGTATAGACGATTTAGGAAATGCAACTTCTTGGACTGGAAATCAAGCATATAACACTGCAAGAACACCATATATTAACGCACAAAGTCCTAGTCATACTAATTTATTTAGAATATATACTAGGTCACATGGAGATGATATAAATAAATCATATAAGATAGGTATTCTAAATATAAAACCAGCAGCTGATATTGCTGGCTCTGATTTTGGAACTTTTTCAATACAAGTTAGAGTACATAGTCCAGGTAATTTAGATGATGATAATATAGTAGAACAGTTTGATGCATTGACATTTGATAAAACATCACCTGATTACTTTGCAAAAAGAATTGGTGATAGATTTGTAACTATAGATTCTAATGGCAAGTTAACTTATTACGGTAATTATCCAAATTTAAGTAAACACATTAGAGTTGGTGACTATAAATTCTCAGGTGGTAATCAAGCTTTAGATGCTGCATCTCCAGGAGCAGTTCCTTTTGGACATAGTGCACTATACAATCCTGTCGAAGGTGATAGCGATATACCAGCCTCTATATTTAACACAACTCAAACTAATACACAAGGAACGTTTGACCAATCCATATTTTATGGGTTTGATTTGTTAAATGATAGTGTTAAAGATGATAATCATCAATATCTTGCACCGATTCCAAATGGAGCTAGTACTAGTAATAATGTAACAATGAGTTTAGAAGCCATGTCAGGAAATGATGATGCATCTACATTAGGTTCAACCTATGCAGATAGTACTACTCTTATAACACCAACTAATTCAGCTATAGGACAAAGAAAATTTATTGTTCCTTTCCAATGGGGTTTTGATGGAAGAAATCCAGCAACACCTTATCTTACAGGTGTAGACATTACTGCTGCTAATACACAAGGATTTGACTTGTCAAGTTCAACATCTAGTGGTAGTTTGGCTTACAAAAGAGCTTTAAACTCTATTGGTAATCCAGAAGAATTTGATATCAACTTATTAGTAACACCTGGCGTAATACACAGATTACACTCTAGTGTTACTAATCATGCAATATCAAAAGTAGAAGCTCGTGCAGATGCTCTTTATATTATGGACTCAGCGACATATAATGATTCAGTACAAACTGTAAATAATACAATTAAGTCATTGGACACTAATTATGTTGCTACATATTATCCTTGGGTAAAGATACCTAATCTTAACACTGCAGAACCAGTATGGGTTCCGCCATCAGTTGTGTTACCTGGTGTAATTTCTTACACAGACCAAGTAGCTCACGAATGGTTCGCACCAGCTGGATTAAATCGTGGTGGATTAACTTCTGTACTAGAAGCTAAGACAAGATTGACTCACGCTGAAAGAGATGAACTTTATGAAGGTAGAGTTAATCCAATTGCTTCATTTCCTGGTCAAGGAGTTGTTGTATTTGGACAAAAAACACTACAATCTAAACCATCTGCTTTAGATAGAATCAATGTTCGTAGATTGTTAATTGCACTAAGGAAATTTATTGCAAGTGCTTCAAGATACTTAGTATTTGAACAAAATACACAGGCGTTAAGAAATAGATTCTTAAATATCGTCAATCCGTATCTAGAACAAGTACAACAGAATAGTGGTTTAAGTGCTTTTAGAGTTGTCATGGACGATACTAATAACACACCAGACGTTGTAGATAGAAATCAGTTGGTAGGACAGATATTTGTTCAACCAACAAGAACTGCAGAGTTCATTGTACTTGATTTCGTAGTACAACCAACAGGAGCCACATTTCCTGAGTAACATTAGTTAGTAACTAATACCTAAAAAGCCCCTCTTTATGAGGGGTTTTTTATTTTATTTAATGAAAATTTGTTTAATTGATATTTATTTATGAGTAGAAATAAACGACTTTTTAGGAGAACAAAGAATGGCTACATTAGATCCTTCCGAAATTATGTTCACACCGTTTGAACCGAAAACAAAAAATAGGTTCATCATGTACATAGAAGGTATTCCATCATATTTGGTAAAGACAGCGAATAGACCTCAAATTCAGTTTGAAGAAATTGTCTTAGACCATATCAACGTTAAACGTTATATTAAAGGTAAAGGTGCTTGGCAACCAATCGACATTACTCTTTATGATCCAGTTGTTCCATCAGCTGCACAAGGTGTTATGGAATGGGTTCGTTTATCACACGAGTCAGTAACAGGCCGAGATGGATACTCAGATTTTTATAAAAAAGATGTTACATTTAATTTGTTAGGACCAGTTGGTGACGTTGTTGAAGAATGGGTATTGAAAGGTACTTATATTGAAACAGCTAACTTTGGTGATTTAGATTACGCTTCAAGTGATCCAGCTGAAATACAACTAACACTTAAATACGATTACGCAATCTTACAATTCTAAGGAGTAAACATGAGTTTTTTAACAGAAATGTTATCTAGTGATGCGAAAATATCATCAAAGAGAACAGTTGGTTTTGCAGCATTTTTTATGTTGATTTGTAGTTGGGGTGCTGACACCTTTTCTGCATTTGAAGTTAAGGACAAGATATTGGAATGTTTTATGTACATTTCGGTAGTTGGACTTGGTGTTACAGCAGCTGAAAAGTTCGGCAAAAAATAAAATAGTTTTACGACAAAATTAGTTATATATATTAATACAATATAAAGGAGTCATTCATGGCTGATTACAAATTTCCTACGGAAGTGGTAGACTTACCGTCCAAAGGATATTTCTACATCGATGGTCACCCACTATCTAGTGGTAAAGTAGAAATAAAATATATGACCGCAAAAGAAGAGGATATTCTAACCTCACAAAATCTAATACAACAAGGTACAGTTATTGACGTTTTATTACAAGCATTAATCGTAGATAAAACAATAAATGTTCACGATTTATTGGTTGGTGATAAGAATGCTATTATGGTAGCTGCTCGTATTCTTGGATATGGTAAAGAGTATGAGTTTGAATATGATGGTGAAGAGAAAAGTATAGATTTATCTAAATTAGACGCAGTTAAATTGGATTTTAGTAAATTTACTAAAGGTAAAAATGAATTTTCATTTGAATTACCAACTTCAGAAAGAAAAATTACATTTAAACTACTTAGTGGTCAAGATGAGAAGAAAATAGATGCTGAATTAAAAGCATTAGAAAAAATATCAAAATCAAGAAGTTCAGAATTAACTACTAGACTAAAAACAATGTTATTATCAGTAGATGGTGAATCTGATAAAGAATATATAATTAATTTTGTAGAAAATGAATTTTTATCAAGAGATTCTTTGGCTTTTAGAAAACATTTAAGTACTATAACACCAGATATGGATATGACAACTACTATTGTAGATTCTAGTGGAAAGGAGAAAGAGGTGGTGATTCCAATCACCGTGCGATTTTTTTGGCCTTCATCCTGATTATAAAAGAGAAATTCACGAACAAATATTTCAATTAATCTTACATTCTAAGGGTGGGTTTACATTTAGTGATGCTTACAATCTACCTATATATCTTCGTACATTTTACTTAAAACGTCTACAGACTTTCTATAAGAAAGAAGCTGATGAGTTCAAAAAAGAGATGAATAAATATAAAAAGTGATATTTATTATTGAGTTACAACACTTAATTTTAATTGGAGACTTTCAATGCCCAAATATAAAAATGTTAATGAAGGATTAGTAGATAGATTCCTTTCTGCTATATTTACCAAAGTAGGTAAGGGTTTAGAATCAGCTACTATAAATAAATTAAAAAAATCTGATCCTAAATTAGCTAAACAATTTCAAAAATTACAAGATAGTAAAAAAGAAATAGAAAAAATTATATCTAAAAAAGATTTAAAACAACTTAAAAGGGGTGAACTACCCGATATTTTTAATATGTAAAATGGATATATAATGGCAAAGTACTCCAAATCAAAAGAAACACCAGAAGAAAAAGCATTCTTTGATCCGATAAGGGCAGACGAAAAGGCAGAAAAAATTGCTAAAAGGATAGCTAAACTTAAAAACCAAACTAAAAAAAGTTTGGAAGATGCTCTTGAAATAGCCAAAGAAATGGGCCCTCTTGAAAAAAAGACTTCAGGAAACGCGTTGGAGCAGAAGATTTTAGTTGCAGCTCGAACAAAACTTCAAGAAGGCGATTTAAAAGGAGCAAAAAAGTTACTTAAAAACAAATCAAAAATGATAAAAAAAGAAAAGGAGTTTGGTACAGCTATAAATAACATATTTCCTGGAGTAACTAGTATATGGACAGGTGTAGAACGGGCTGCAAAAGGTATGTCAGGTATATTAGGACCTGCTTCTATGGCAGTCGCAGTATTTATTTTATTGGCAAAATTCGCGTTAAACTACGCAAAGGCAATAGCAGACACGAGAAAAGAATTAGGTGTTTCAGTAGGAACTGCTATGAAGTTAAATGCTGAAAATTTTAAATTGGGTAAACTGGCCAGTTTATATGGTTTAGAATTAGAAGATATAAAATCTGCACAAAAAACTATTTTATCAGACTTGGGTGGTAGTGTTGATGAAGCTATTAAATTAAGTCTAAACTTTGCAAGAACGTCAGCAGCTACTGGCCAAACAAGTGATGAATTAGGTAAAACACTTTCTATAATGGAATCTATATCTAGTGCTAGTAGAGATGTATTACTTAATCAAATAAGGGCAAATGCTGCTATGATTGAAGCAGCTGGTGTTGCTCCAGGATTAGTAATGAAAGACATCGCAACAAATGCTGAGTTCTTTGCTACATATGCAAAAGATGGTGGAAAGAATTTAATAATGGCTGGAACTGCTGCTAGAAAACTTGGATTGGACATGAGTGCAATTGCATCATCAACAGAGTCGTTACTTGATTTTGAATCCTCTATTGAAAAACAAATGGAAGCTTCAATGTTATTGGGTAGATCTATAAATCTTGATAAGGCAAGACAATTGGCCTTTATGGATAAACAAGACGACATGATGGCGGAAATATTAAAACAAGTTGGTGGTGAAGCTGAATTTACTAAATTATTAGGTTTTCAAAGAAAAGCTTTAGCAGAAAGTGTTGGTGTTAATGTAGAACAACTTTCAAGACTTGTAAGAAATAATCAAGCTGCAGCAACTGGAGCAGCTGCAGGTGGAGCTATGAGTAATATACAAATTACACCATCAGCTGATGTGGAGACGCATAGATTACTTAAAAGAATAGATAATGGAGTTAATTCATAATGCCATTAGTAAGTGAAGATTCAAATTTATCAAGAGGTTCAGGAGTACGTAGAAATATGGGTGGCACTGGAACTAGTGCTCCATCATCTGATGCAACTGGAAACACTACAAGAGTAGATAGAACTTATAATGTTCGTGAAGAATCAAATTTTATGGGTGGTTCGGGAATACGGAGAAACATGGCTGGTAAGGGTGTTGTTTCTTCTATTGTAGACCGTACTCCTACAATTCCTACAACAGGAGGTAGGGGATTTGACATTCCAGAGCTTGGACTTGGAAGTGGAACTCCAGCTGTAACTAATATACAAGCACAGTTAAACAGGTCAAGTCGTTTAATAGATATTGGTGGAAATCCAATAGGACAATTATCAGTATCACCCATAAACATCGATACATCTACCCCATCGATACCTTACAATATAAATCCACCATCGTATACTTTAACTAGAGAAGGAAAACTTGTTCCTACAATAGCTAAAGAAAGTGGTGTTACAGTACCATTTGTAGCATCAAGATTACTTGACTTACATACTGAAGATGGTTTCTTAGATAGTTACTATACACAACTTACTGGTAATGGTAGTCTAGGTATACGAAGTACAACACCTACTGCAAAAAAAGTAATTGGATTTTCAAATGTTATAAAACCAAAATTAAAGACTTTAAACTCTTTGGGTAGAGGTATAAACCAAGTTATGAAACACTTAGGTGTGAAAACAGATTTTAATACAGATACAAACTTATCATTTAACGTACCACCAGATAAACCTCAACCATTTATAATTAGAGGAATCGGTAAACGTTGGGGAATCGATAGGGTTGAAAAACCTGGTAATGCATTAGGTCATATCGGTGGACTTGTACAAGTAGACAGAGCTTCACATAAAGGTAAAGACCTTGTTGATTCTTATTTTAATTTAATAGATGATGTTGGTAGGGGTATAATCGGAAGAACTCCTAGTGTATTTTTAGACAGATACTTTGCAGATGTGAAACGAATAAATGGAGCTACAAATGCTTTAAGTTTTCTAACTCGTGGTTCTACTTTTATAAATGCACAAGATAGATTACAAAAAAGAAACAGATTTGAATATGTTTCAAGTACTTTATATAAAATATCAGATGAACATCAGTATAAGATTACAGTAGACACTTTTGTTCCAAATAAAATTGCAGGAGTGCCACTAAAAGGAAACATAAAAGGTTTAGATCAAGGTGCAGTCTTCAATTTAAATCCAAGAGCATATAATCCACTATCATTATTTAGTGTTCCTGGTGTCTTACCTATAAACAGAAATTCATATTTAGATATTGGTAGTATTGTAGCAAAAGGAACAATGGCCGACTTTATTACTGATAAGGTTATAAATGCAGTTGCGGTAGCGGGAGCTGAATATATAAAAAATAAAGGAAAAGAATATGCCAAGAAATGGTATAAAGAGGGTGGTAAAGATTGGTTAAAGAGTAAAAACTTAACTGCAAAATCAGTTCTTGATTCTACAGAAAAAGTTATTGACGAAGGAAAGAAAGTAGCTGATTATGTTCAAAAAACAGCTAAGTATTTTGAAACAATACCAACGGTGGGCCCAATATCAAAAGCTGCATTAAATCAGTCTAATGTAAATTTATCAGGATACGAAAACATAGGACAAGATAAAGTAAATCTAATACCTTACGGTGTTGACTATTATACTAAAGACGGTAAAGGTGGAAGTGCACGAGAAGAACTAGAAGACTTAGATTGGATACCATTTAAATTTAAAGATGTTAGGAAAAACAAAAGTATCGTATTTAGAGCAATATTAAGTAATATAACAGATACCTTTTCACCAGAGTATTCACCAGAAAGATATGTTGGTAGGCCAGATTCTGTTTATGTTTATCAAGGTACAAATAGAGAAATTAGTTTTACGTTTGACGTTTATCCAAAGTCTATGGAAGAACTACCAATCTTGTGGGAAAAATTAAATTACCTAGCAGGACTAACATATCCACATTGGACAGATGCTAACTCAACTGGTGCAAGAGGAATGATAGCTCCATACTCAGAATTAACTATTGGTCAAATGTATACAGATTCACCGGGATATGTATCAGCACTAACATACACAGTAATGGAACAGTCAACTTGGGAAACACTAACAATGAAGTTACCTAAGTATATTCAAGTTAGTTGTACATTTGTTTATATAGGCAATAGACTACCAAGTGCTGAACAAAAACATTACGAACTACCTTGGGTTGCAGAAAAAAGATATCCAACTCCAACTAATGTAGACGAAACTATTTCTGCTGGTTTGAAATCGGCTTTTGGATCTATAGGGAATATAGGAAAACTTCCAGCTCCAGGTTCTAACAAACCTATAGAAGTTGATATAACAAAAGGTATTGAACAACCAGAGTTTGCTTCAAACTTTGGAAAATCAGACTCATACACAGGATTTGGTAAAGGTGGTGCAAGTCAAGCTGGTTCTTCCAATTTTATCCTTCCAGGTAAATAATAATGAATAGATATAAAAAAACAGAGATAAAACTAGATAAAGATGGTAAGAGAGTTTATGGTACAACTTATTATCCTAATATACCTATAGAGAATACTGATAAATTTGTTGTGACTACACTTGACAATAGATTAGACTCCTTAGCTAATCAATATTACGGTGATGTTTCATTGTGGTGGGTAATAGCAAAAGCAAATGGTATTAAAGGAAAAACTGTACTAAAAGCAGGACAAATAATTAGAATACCAGGTGAAATACCAAAAATATTAGAAGAATTTGATGATTTAAATGGTAGGTAGGTTATGATTTCATTAAAACCAATTCCAAAAGTAATACAACAAAAAATGTTTGACAAAATGAGAGCTTTAGGTAAAACTGAAGATTTCAACATAGGTGCTGCTAAAAATGCACTCGGAAAAGGAACTATAACTGCTGATATGATTAACAGTAGGTCTACTTTTATAAATATGGTATCCAATCAAGAAAATCCAGTAATATTAAGTGCTGGTGAGTTAGTTACAGGTTTTTCAACAACTGATGCTGAAGGAAATAGGTTATTTGGATATAGTGGTGATAGAATCGCATCTGGTTATGATGAATTGTATGGTTCTATAAGTGCTGATTCCATCGGAACTAGAAAAAATCCAAACAAAAGACCTATACCTGGTATCAAATCAATAGATGTATCATTTAAAGGTGGAGCTCGTGCTCATAGAGAAGCAACAATAAGTTGGACTTGTTGGAGTTTTGATGATATAAACAGATTAATGCCTCATTTTTTAGCTCATGGTAAAACAGTACTAGTTCAATGGGGTTGGGTATATGATAAAAGTTCTATGTTAAATTTGCCAAATTTTATAGGAAATGATGGAATAAAAAGAACAGCATTTCAAGATATATCTGATGAGATTATAGAAGTTGGTCAAGGTGACTTTGATATGATGATTGGTAAAGTAAAAAACTTTGAATTTACTACTCGTGAAGATGGTGGATTTGATTGTTCAACAATTTTATCTAGTACAGGTGTTAGCTTGGTAGAAAGTGAAATGCCTGATGATGAAGAGCAAAAAGAAACTAGAAATTACAATATTTCTTTAAATGAGAATAGTAAAGAAGTCACAAGAAAGTTAAAATCTATTAGTGATGATGGAAACGATGACCTATTAAATGAAGATGAAAATGATGATTTAATTTCTTTGAATACTAACATTACTTTAAAATATTTTCTTAAAAATATTGATGGTTATATAATTAAAAGATTATTTGAGGGGAATCAGACTGATAATGAAATAGAATACAAAGAATATATAGAGAGCGAAACAGAACCATATGAAGGAGCAAAGGGCAAGTACACCACTACCCAAAAGGATTACTCTTCTAATAGATTAATAAAATTTCATGCTAATAAATATATAGCCGTGGGTGATAAAGTCGAAATGCAAAAGAGAGTATCTTCCTACGATAGAACTGCTACAGATCAATATCAAACTGATGGTGTTTTACCAAAACTTGAAGATGTTTGGGTTACTTGGGGGTGGTTTGAAGATAATGTTATATCAAAATTTCTTAGTCTAACATCAGAAAAATCTAAAACAATTGTAAATGAATTTAGGTCTATTGAAAAAACAGAGATTGGTTCTAATGTTCCATATGAAAGTACCAGAATAAGAAATCATCCATCATTAGAAACTGTAGATTTAAACACATACATTTTACCTGGTCAATTCAACCCAAGAACACAGGCTCAAAACGATGAGTTGGGTATACCACCTTATACTGAAAGTACAATGGGAAAGCATCAGACATATGACGATAAAAAAAGTACTACCGATTCAGAAAAATTTATTCAACTTTCAAAGTTAGTAAATGAAGGTACAGGAAAAGGAACTTCATTTCTTCCATTTGCAGTATCAAGTCAACCTAAAAAAATTAGAACTGTTGAAGCTACTCCTTCTAAATTCAAAGGAAGCCAAGGGTATATCAGAAATATGTTAATTAACACTAGAGTTATAAAAAATGCATTCGGAGTTAATGATGAAACATTAAGTGCTATGACCGTACAAGAAGGAATTGAGAGTTTGTTATCAGCATTAAATAATCCAATAAGGTTTTGGAATTTTAAAATGGTTGCTGACGAACAATTTGGTGACAGAATAAAGATAATTGATGAATCAGTTCCTACATTTGATTTTAGTAAAAAAGTAAATAAGCAGAGTACAAAGGTAGATACGAGTACTAATTTAATCACAGGTAAAGAAGGTGTATTCTTTTTTCCAGTTTGGTCAAATAATAGTATAGTTAAAAGACAAACTATAAACGCAAAGATTCCTAGTTCAATGCAATTAGCAGTAATGTACGGTTCGAATTTAGAGCAATTAAAACAATTTCAAAATCCAGGTTCAGCCGTTCCAGCAAAGGAAGGATTAGCAGTAGCAGGAATTTTTAATGAAGAATTGGACAGTAGAACTGGAGGATTAGATATTGCAATCAGAAATCAATCATCTAGAAAGATAGGAAATAAAACTGCACTTCCTTGGCAAGAACTAACAGTTAATGGATCTAATGATGACCTATATTATTACATCGGAATGCATGGTATTACTAAAAAATTAGAACAAGATTATGATGCAAGAGTAAAGAAAAATTTAGAGGATAAGGAACTTGCTGCTGAAATGAAATATAAAGACGAAGTTATGAAAGAAATTGATTCATCACTACCATTACCACCAGTTCATATGTTAGACAGTAAAATAGTAACAAAATTTTTGAGTAATCCTGATGAAAAATTTAAAGAGAAAGTAAAAAGTCTTTACAGTAGAACTTTTCGAAGAACTGGTGAAATGAAACCAGATAGATTAGCACAAGTTCTATTCCTTACACAAGAACATGGTATTCAACGAGACTCAAACAATAGTTTACTGATACCGTTAGAATTAGAATTAGATGTAGATGGAGTCGGTGGTATTTATCCTGGTAATTCATATCACTCCACTTATCTACCACAAAAATACCAAGAAAAAACTTTATTTCAAATGTTTGATGTAAATCACAAAGTTGATAGTAGTGGATGGACAACTTCTATAACTGGTAAAATGAGAACAACGTTGGACTCTGTATTTGATAGATATAAGACACAATCTGAAGTTGCTGAAGAATTATTTACAAATCTTTTAGAAGAAGATAAAGCTTTAAGGAAAATTGAAGCTACAGAATTGAAAAAGAAAAACTCAGAATTGAAAAAAGCAAAAGACGACAAAAATGAAGCACTTAAAAAATTGTGGAAAGGGGAAGGCACAGTAAAAGACGTTGATGTCGCCATTGATTATGGTCTAGATAAAGCATGGTCAAATACCCAACGGTCTTGGCATTGGCTTAAAACTGGTGCTTTTTGGGGTGGAGAAGATTTAGGAGATGGGTTAAAGTATTCTAAAGAAAAAAGATTTAAAGATAAGGATAAATAAAGTGTCAAGTTTAAAAGAACAAATGATGCAGGTACACGAACAAACTGATTTTGTGAGAGAGTATGCAGGAATTACTGGTGATAATGAGTTCATATATACACATGGTGGTGTGGTTAGACCTGGTGTGGAATATCATATCCATTATACTAAGAGTAAAGAAGAAGTGTATATGACAGGTGGTAAACATGATGAAACTTCAAGGATAATACAAAAAATTTTAGTAGACTTTTTAGATGAAGGAGTTCGTGGTAAAAAAACTACCTATGGAAAGTATCATGACATAAAAAGTTTAAATAGACAAGCTTATCCAG
>Ga0315315_10004373_pt1 | contig 13020 bp, 12 predicted proteins | sample M140m3416metaG_FD_203699 | JGI IMG/M metagenome (GOLD analysis project Ga0315315, IMG submission 203699) | Ammonia-oxidizing marine archaeal communities from Monterey Bay, California, United States - M1 40m 3416 | ecosystem: Environmental > Aquatic > Marine > Intertidal zone | place: USA...
ATTTCAAATATTCCAAAAAATATTAAAAATCCTCAAATTGTAGCTTGCACAGACGGGGTTGGTACAAAAATTGAAATTGCTAATACACTGAACAAGTATGATTCAATTGGTATTGATCTAGTGGCAATGAGTGTTAATGATTTAATTGTTCAAGGTGCAAAACCTCTTTTCTTTTTAGACTATATTTCAATTAATAAAATTGATTTAAAAAAATTAAGATCAATTTTAAAAGGTATAATCAAAGGGTGTAAAATTTCTAAATGTGAATTAGTTGGTGGAGAAACAGCTGAAATGCCTGGAACATATGAAAAAGGTAAATTTGATATTGCAGGATTTGCTGTCGGTATTGTTGATAAAAACAAAGTTTTAGATAAAAGAAAAATTAAAAATAATGATTTGATTTTAGCTATACCATCAAATGGGCTTCACTCTAATGGATATTCTTTAGTTAGACATTTGTTAAAAAAAAAGAAAATAGACATTAATAAAAATTTATTTTTAAAAAAAGAATTAATTAGACCTACTAAAATATACGTAAAAGAAATTTTAAATTTAATTGATCATAATCTTTTAAATGGAGCTGCAAATATTACTGGTGGCGGATTAGCTGATAATATCAAAAGAATTATTCCTGATAAACTCTGTGCAGAAATTAATCTTAAAAAGATTAATCCTCCTTCGATTTTCAAGTGGCTAAAAAAGAATAATATTGGTGAAAATGAAATGCTTAAAACATTTAATTGCGGAGTTGGTTTTTGTTTAATAATTAAATCAAAAAATTTAAATAAGATTTCTAAATATTTTAATAATAAATTTAAGCCTTACATAATAGGTAGGGTTATTAAAGGACCAAATAGAGTTAAATTAAATGAAAAAATCAATTGGTCCTAAAAAGTTTTCTCGATTAAATACTGCTATTTTTATATCTGGTACTGGAAGTAATTTAAAAAATTTGATCAAGTTTTCATTATTAAAAAAATCTCCCATCAAAGTTATTCTTATAATTTCAAACAATGCAAAAGCTAAAGGTCTTAAATTTGCAATAAGATATAAAATACCATTCAAAATTTACAAATTAATGAATATAACAAAAGATGAAAAAAAAATTTTATCCTATTTGAAAAAGAAAAAAATAGATTTAATTTGCCTTGCAGGATTTATGAAAATTTTATCAAAAAATTTTATTAGAAAATTTAATGGTAAAATATTGAATATTCACCCCTCTCTTTTACCAAATTATAAAGGGCTCAATGTACATAAAAGAGTAATTGATAATAAAGAAAAATTTTCTGGTTGTACGGTGCATTATGTTAATTCAAAATTAGATTCGGGAAAAATTATTCTACAAAAGAAAGTTAAAATTAATAAAAAAGACACCCCTAAAACATTGGCAAAGAGGATACTCAAACAAGAGCACATTATCTACTCTAAAGCTTTGATGAAAATATTTTCTAATTCTTAAAAAAAAAATCAATTTCAATTTTTGCATTTTCATTACTGTCCGAACCATGAACAGAATTTTTATCAATTGAAATTCCATATTTTTTTCTAATTGTTCCCTCTTCAGCTTCTTTAGGATTTGTTGCCCCCATCAATTTTCTATTATCCAGAACAGCATTACTTTTTTCCAATATCATAACAACAATTGGTCCTGATGATAAATACGAACATAAATCATTGTAAAAAGGTTTTGTCTCATGAACTTTATAAAATAACTCCGCTTCAGATTTTTCTACTTGAATTTTTTTTTCTTTTATAATTTTAAAGCCATTGTCTTTAAACATTTCTTTAATTTCATTTTCTAAACTTCTTTCAACTGCATCTGGTTTAATAATTGATAAAGTTTGTTCTGTATTATTCATAGTGGTCCTCTATAAGTTGATTCAATAGTCTCACTCCAAAACCTGTCGCACCTCCAGAATTTAAAGCTCCTCCATATTTTGAAAATGCCATTCCAGCTATATCTAAATGAGCCCAGGGAGTTTTGTTTAAAATAAATCTTTGTAAAAACTGTGCAGCAGTTGTTGAGCCTGCTCCTCCCACATAATTTATATTTTGCATATCTGCATTTTTAGAATTCATTAACTTATCATAGTTATTATGAAGGGGCATTCTCCATACCTTTTCATCCACTTTATTACCTGTCTCAAAAATTTGTTTTGATAGTTTGTCATTATTCGAAAATAGTCCGGCATATTCAGAGCCTAAAGAAACAATTATTGCACCTGTTAAAGTTGCTAAATCAATAATAAATTCTGGTTTAAATTTTTTTTCAGTATAAGTTAAAGCATCTGCTAAAACTAATCTTCCTTCAGCATCAGTATTAAGTACTTCAATAGTTTTACCGCTGTATGATTTTACAATATCTCCTGGTCTTTGAGCGTTTCCTCCAGGCATGTTTTCCACTAGACCAACAACGCCTACAGCATTAATTTTTGCTTTTCTTAAAGCTAAATTTTTCATCAAGCCAACAACAACAGCTGAGCCTGCCATATCATAAGTCATGTCTTCCATAAATTTTGCTGGTTTTAATGAAATTCCACCAGTGTCAAAACAAACACCTTTACCAACAAATGCTAATGGTTTCTTTTTGGAACTTGTTCCATTCCACTCTAAAGTCACTAAATAAGAACCTCGAATACTTCCTTGACCAACACCTAGCAATGCGTGCATTCCAAGTTGTTTTAATTTTTTTTCATCCAATATAGTAACTTTTAATCCAATTTTTTTTAATAGAATTAATCTTTTTGCATATTCATCAGGATGTAAGATATTTCCTGGCTCAGAAACTAAATCTTTTGTAAAATTTATTCCTTCAATCAATGAATCAAATCTTTTATTTTTATTATCATCTAGAGATTTATTTTTTGATATAATATCTATCTCATATAATTTTTCTTTATTTTTAGATTTATATTTTCCAAAATGATATGATTTTAATTTAGTCCCATGAATGAATTGATCAACAAAATATTTATTTTTTTTGTTAAACTCTTTAAAATTATTTTCTAATAATGTTAGTTTAAAGAATTGATTTTCTTTTATATAATCATAGAACTGGGCACCTATTTTTTCATTTTCTATTGAAGATGAAGTATTTTTTAGTTTTACTATTATGATTTTTTTATTTGGATTTATATTAAAATTTAGAAAATTATTATCTTTTATTTTATAATTTTCTGTGGTTTTATTGATAGCTGTTGCTTCGTTTGATAATGAAGTCTTATTTAATCCTAGAATTTTAAAATTTTCATCAGAAAATAAAACATAATTTATGATCTTATTTTCGACAATATTTTTTCTGAAATTTACTTTAATTGACATAATTTATAATTATAAAGAGTATAAATGAATGCTATATATTTAGAAATTGAATATTTTCAATGAAAAAATTAATATTTCGAAAATTTGCTAAAGATACATCAGTTTTCTTTATAATGTTGTGCTTTGTAATAGGGTTAATTGTCTGGACAATGCAGGCAGTAAATTATTTTGATTTTGTCACACAAGATGGGCATGGTTTAAAGACTTATTTTTCATATATAATTTTTAATTTTCCTAAAATAATACATAGAATAATTCCATTTATATTTTTTATATCACTTTTCTATATATTGGTTGATTATGAAATGAGAAATGAGTTACTTATTTACTGGACATCAGGAGTGAATAAGTTTGATTTTGCAAATAAAGTTATCTTTCTCTCATTAATTTTAACTTTTCTTCAAATGTTTATTGGGGGTTTTTTTTCTCCATTATCACAGTACAAGGGTCGTGAATACTTGAAAGATTCTAACATAGATTTTTTTACTTCTCTCATTAAAGAAGGTAAATTTATAAATGCAGTAGATGGATTAACTATATTTATAAAATCAAAAAATAAAGATGGAACTTTTTCAGAAGTATTTATTGATGATTCTTCAAAATCTATTTCTAAGATTATTTATGCAAAAAGTGGCATTATTCTAGAAAATGAAAAAAAAAAAATTTTTAAACTTTACGATGGACAAGTCATAAATAAAGACAAAAAAAAAATTAATGTATTTAAGTTTGATGAAATTGATTTCAATTTAGCGGATTATAGCAGTAATACAATTTTATCTCCAAAGATTCAAGAAATGCCATCAACTCTTCTATTAAGTTGTACGATAAAAAAATTATCTAATATTGATTATAATATAAAATTTAATTTTATATGTAAAAAAAATATGATGAATGAAGTAAACCAAGAATTATTTAAAAGATTTTATAAACCACTTTACATTCCAATTCTTACATTAATGTGTTGTTTTCTTATTATTTTTCCAAAGAATCACATTTCATACAAAAAGAATCAAAGGATAATATTTCTTTTAACTTTTTTAATAATTATTTTTTCTGAAGCATCATTAAGATATTCAACAATTTCCAGCTTAACCACAATAGTATATTTGGTAATTCCTTGGTTAATTTTTTTTTCAATATACTTAATTTTTTATAATAGGATTAAATATGCTTAAAACATATGAACAATATTTAATTAAAAATTTTTTAAATAAATTTTTACTTATTAGCTTAATTTTTTTAAGCTTAATAATCATTTTAAGTATTCTCGAAGAGATTTCTTTTTTTAAGGATATTAATGTAAATTTTTTATATCCATACTTTTTAACTTTATTAAGTAGTCCAATAACTTTGTTTGAAATTTTTCCGTTTATTTTTTTATTATCAACACAGTTTCTATTTTATGGATTGTTTAAAAATGAAGAATTAAACCTTCTTAAAATAAATGGTTTAAGCAACTTAAAGATAATAAAGATACTTTTTCTTACTGCTTTTTCTATTGGAGTGATAACAGTTTTAATATTTTATAACGCAGCATCAAAGTTAAAATTTATTTACACAGATTTAAAAAATAGTTTTTCTGAAGATAATAAATATTTAGCTGTTGTTAACGATAGTGGTTTATGGCTTAAAGATGAAATTAATAATACAACTTTAATTGTAAAAGCAGTTTATATCGAAGATAATTTTTTGACTGATGTAATAATCAATGAATTTGATAATGAGTTTAACTTACAAAAAATAATTCAATCTGATAGAATAGATATAAGCAATAATAGTTGGGTTGTACAAAATCCAAGAATTACTAACAACAATATCTCAAATCTTATTTCTGAAAATTTAATTTTACAATCTAATTTTGATAGAGAAAAAATAAACAGTCTATTTTCTAATATTTCTACTTTAAATATATTGGAGCTTTTTAGTTTAAAAAAAGATTATGAAAACCTAGGTTATTCTTCCAGTGAAATAGAGATTCATCTATTAAAATTAAGCTCTACACCTTTTCTTTATGGCATATTAACAATCTTATCTGCTGTAATAATGTTTAACTTTAGAAGAGATAAATCCCTATTTTATCATGTAATTTTGGGTATTTTAATGTCTGTTATCATTTATTATATAAATTTTATGTTTACCTCGCTTGGAAATAACGGAAAAATACCAATAATTTCGTCTATTTATTTACCTATATTATTTATTTCCATATTTGCAATCATAGGTTTAATTAGAGTTAATGAAAAATAATTTAATAAAATTTTTCCTCATATTCCTTTTTATGAGTAATCTATCATATGCAGAGCAATTCAAATTTGAAACCTCAGAAATAGAAATTACTGAAAGTGGTAATTTAACCTATGCAAAAAATGGTAAAGCAATTTCTCAAGATGGTAACCTTGAAATACAAGCGGAGAAATTTGAATATAAAAAAAATCTTAATACCTTGAAAGCATATAAAGGGATTGCTTTTTTTAAAACAGATAATTTAAAAATAGAATTTGATGAAATTATTTTAGATCAAACTAATTTTATAACAACTGCAAAAAATAATGTAAAAATTACAGATCTAAATAAGCAGATCTTGATACAAACAGATGATTTATCTTTTGATAAGAAAAAAAATATTTTAGAATCACGAAGTAAATCGAAATTAAAAGACAATAAAGACAATATTCTAAGTGCTGATATTTTTGAATACAATCTTAATAATGGAATCCTAAAACTTAAAAATGCTATTTTAAAAGATTTTAATAAAAATAATTTTCAAATTGAAACTGCTTTTTTAGATACTTCAACAAACCAATTAATTGGAAATGATATTTCAATCAACTTAAATAATAAATCTTTTGACAAAGATAATGAACCCAGAATTAAAGGTAAAAGTATTATTTACAATGAAGGATTTACTGAGGTTACAAAAGGAATATTTACTACTTGTAAAAAAACAGATAATTGTCCTCCTTGGCAACTTTCAGCGGAAAAAATTCAACATGATTCTAAAAAAGAAATTATTAATTATAAAAATGCTTTACTAAAGGTTTATGATGTCCCAGTTATGTATTTTCCAAAATTTTTTCATCCTGATCCAACTGTGAAAAGAAAATCGGGTTTTCTCATTCCAACTATTAAAAACTCTGCAAGTACAACAAACTATTTTAGTATTCCTTATTTCTCTGTTTTAGGTCAAAATAAAGACTTAACTTTTACCCCGCGCTTATATTCAAATGCTGATTTTTTATTACAAACAGAATATAGGCAAGAAAATAAGGAAAGCAGTCATGTAACTGATTTTAGTTATTTTAATCAAAAAGGTGATTCTAAATCTCATTTTTTTTATAAGTATAACAAATTTATAGAATTTGCTAATTTTGATGAAGGAAATATTAATTTAAAGATAGAAAAAACTACAAATGATACTTATTTAAGAAAGAGTAAACTATCTTCTCCCCTTTTCGGAAGTTTCAATGTTTTAGAAAACACTTTTGGAATTAACTTATCATCAGATAAATTTTCATTAGACACTGAATTCAAAGTTTATGAAGATTTAGATAAAAAGGAAAGTAGTGATAGATATGAATTTATTTTACCTAAATTTGATATTACCAAAAAAATTGAAAACTTCACAAATTTAGCTGGTAATTTTTTATTTAAATCTAACAATTTAATAAGAAGTTATGACACAAATATTTTAGAAAAAATAAATGTTAATAACTTTACCTTTAATTCAACTCCTTTATTTTCTAAATCTGGTTTTGAAAATAATTATGAGTTTATTATAAAGAATATTAATTCTGATACAAAAAATTCAAGTTCATATCAAGAAGATGAAAATTTTTATCTATCAGGGTTATTTCAATACAACTCATCATTACCATTAATTAAGAGGACTGAAGACCGTCTTAACATCTTAAAACCAAAACTTGCATTAAAAATTAGTCCTAATTACACAAAAGACATTAGTCAAGATACGGGTAATAGATTGGATACTAATAATATTTTTAACCTTGACCGACTATCCTCAAATGATGTTTTAGAAGGTGGTATATCTTTAACTTTGGGTAATGATTTTTCTATATTAGATAACAATACTTCTAAAGAATTTTTTAGCATTAAATTAGCAAGTAACTTAAGGTTTGAAGAAAATGATGATTTGCCAAGAAGGAATCAATTAAACTCAAAAAATTCAAACTTTTTTGGTGAAATGACTTTTAGTCCAAATGAAATAATAACCACAAAATACAATGCGTCTACCAAAAATAATTTGACTGATATCAATTATGAAAATTTTATAGCTGAGATTAGTTTAAATAATTTTGTTACTACCTTTGATTATATTAACGAAAACAACACAATAGATAAAAGCTCATACCTATCAAGTAATATAAAATTTAACTTAAATGAGTCTAATAATATTCAATTTTCAACAAGAGAAAATAAATCCTCAAATTTGACTGAATATTATAATCTAATCTATCAATATAAGAATGACTGTTTAGCAGCCTCAATTGAATATAATAAAAATTATTATGAAGATAGGGATATCAAACCTGAGGAAAATGTTTTCCTTAAATTAACTATTATTCCTTTTGGAGAAACAAGTAGCCCTAATTTGAAAGATTAATGTTTAAAAGATTTTTTGTATTAATAATATTAGGAATTTTTGTATCTTTAAACTCAGTTTCAAAATCTGAAGTAAATATTGTTGTTAAAATAGATCAAAATATAATAACCAATTATGATATTCAAAATGAAGCCGATTATTTGCGTATATTAAATCCAGATTTAGAAAAATTAAATAATGAGAGTATACTTAAATTATCAAAAGAATCTCTTATTAGAGAAATAATTAAAAAAAATGAAATAGAAAAGGTTTTTGACTTTTCATTAGATAATCCTTTTGTGAACGAGTATCTTGAAAGTCTTTATACTCAATTAAATTTTAATAATGAAAATGAGTTTAATGAATATATTGTTAATTCATCAGATTACTCTTTAGAAGATGTAAAACAAAAGCTTAAAATTGAAATTGCTTGGAATGAATTGATCTATTTTAAATATAAAAGTCAATTAATTATTGATGAAGAAAAATTAAGTGAAAAAGTAAATCAATTAAATGACAATATGATTAAGGAATATAAATTATCTGAAATAGTTTTTATCAAAAGAAAAAGTGAAACTTTGCAAGATTTAAAAGATTTAATTAGGTCAAATATTTTAGAAATTGGTTTTAGTAATACTGCTAACTTATACAGTATATCTGATAGTGCAAAATTTGGAGGGAATATTGGTTGGATTGATGAAAATAATTTATCAGAAGTGCTTTTAGAAAAATTAAATCAAATTTCTATAGGACAACATACGGATGTTATTCAAATTGGTAATAATTTTATAATAATTAAAATTGAAGAAATAAAAGAAACAAACACTCCTATTAATAAAGATGAGGAACTAGAAAAAATGATTAAATTTGAAACGAATAAACAATTAAATCAATTTTCTAGAATATTTTTTGATAAATCTAAAATAAATTACAAAATTGATGAAAAATAAACCGATATTAATAATTTCAGGTAGCCCGAAAAGTATATTTTATGAAATATTTATCAAATCTATAAAATTTAACTCATATAAATGCCCTTTAATATTGATTTCATCCTCGAAATTATTAAAGCATAATTTAAAAAAGTACAAATGTAAGAAAGATATCAGAATTTTGAATAAAAATTTTTTAGATAGTTATAAGCTAAATAATAAAAAGATTAATTTAATCAATATTAATTATAAAACCTCAAAAAATTTAACAAATAATAGATTTAATACTAATGATTATATTAAAAGTTGTTTCGACACAGCTTTTTATATTTTAAAATCTGGTTATTCAAATAAATTGATTAATGGGCCTATAAATAAATCAACATTTCTTAATAAAAAATTTCTAGGCATAACGGAATATATTTCTAAAAAATTTAAGGTAAATAACACTGCGATGTTAATTTATAATAAAGATTTATCTGTATGCCCTTTGACAACTCATTTACCTTTAAAAATAGTTTCAAACAGAATAAATAAAAAACTTATAGGAGAAAAAATTAAATTAATAAATATATTTTTCACCAGATTCTTAGGTTTTAAACCAAAAATAGCAGTCTCGGGTCTTAATCCACATTGTGAAAGTATTCTTAAATTTAATGAAGATGATAAAATTATTAGACCAGCAGTAAAAAATTTAAAAAAAAAGGGTTTTAATGTTCATGGCCCTTTTGCTGCTGATACAATTTTTCTAAAACAAAATAGAACTAAGTATAATGTGATTTTAGGAATGTATCATGATCAAGTTCTTTCACCAATTAAAACACTTAAAGAATATGATGCTATTAACATAACGTTAGGTCTACCATTCTTTAGGATTTCACCTGATCATGGCCCTAATGAAAAAATGATAAATAAAAATTCATCTAATCCCTTAAGCTTAATTCGATCATTAAAATTTTTAGATAAACAGTGATTAAGCCAAAAAAAAGTTTAGGACAAAATTTTTTGATTGATCAAAATATAATAGATAAAATAACAAGCTTAATTGAAATTAAGAATAAATATGTTTTAGAAGTAGGCCCCGGTACTGGAAATCTTACTTCATCAATATTAAAAAAAGATCCAAAAAAAATATATGTTGTTGAAAAAGATAACAATCTTGCTTTTAGATTAAATGAAGAATTCAAAGATCAAGTAACAATAATTAATGATGATATATTAAAAATAGATGAAAACTTCATCTCTGATGAACAATTAATTGTTTTTGGAAATTTACCTTATAATATTTCAACCGAAATTTTATGTAAATGGATTTTGAATCTAAACCATCAAAAAACTTGGTTTACTAATTTAATATTGATGTTTCAAAAGGAAGTTGCAGATCGAATAATTTCTAAATATGATAGCTCAAATTATGGTAGATTATCAATATTGGCAAATTGGAAATTAAAGATAAAAAAAATTATTGATATCAAACCAAATAGTTTTTCACCTTCACCAAAGGTGGATAGTTCATTGCTTTTTTTTTCTTTAAAAGAAAATTTTTCAAAATTAAAAAATCCACATAATTTGGAGAAAATTACTAGGATATTCTTTAATCACCGAAGAAAAATGATTAAAAAACCTTATTTCTCATTATTTCCAAACGACAATGTTTCTAAAAAACTCAAATTAGATTTAAACTTGAGACCTCAAAATTTAGATTTTGAAGTTTATTATAATTTAGCTAATGAATATGAAAATTTACGAAGTTAGCTTTTCGATATGTTGTCTTATGTACTCTGGGTCGTAATCTTTCGATCCATCATTAATTTCAGCATGAATAAGTTGAAAAATCTTTGAATAACACTTTTCTAAATTCTCATTTATAACCACATAATCATAATTTATCCAATGTAACACGTCTCTACCAAATTGTTTCATTCTTTCTTCAACTATCAATTTATCTTTCATGTCTCTGTTTGATAATCTATCAAATAAAACTTCTTTACTTGGAGGTAAAATAAAAAATGTTATCAACTTATAATCAAGCTTTTTATTCTTTATTTGGTCTGCACCTTGCCAATCAATATCGAATAGAACATTTTTACCTTTGTTTAATTTATCTATAACTGGGGTTCTTGTCGTTCCATAAAAATTATTAAAAACTTTCGCGTATTCTAAAAATTCCTCATTTTTTATAAGTCTTTCAAATTTTTCATTTGAAACAAAATAATAATCTTTATCTGGAATTTCGTTAATTCTAGGTTCGCGTGTTGTGTGAGAAATTGAAATCTCAAAGTTATCTAACTTTGAGAGTAAACTGGCAAGGGTTGTTTTTCCCGCTCCAGAAGGAGAGGATAAAATAATCATTACCCCATCTTTATCAGTGGGCATTAAAAACTAGTTAGCTTTTCCTTCAATAAATTTTACAGCATCACCTACAGTTAAAATTTTCTCAGCTTCGCTATCAGAAATTTCTGAACCAAACTCTTCTTCAAAAGCCATAACTAACTCAACTGTATCCAAACTATCTGCGCCTAAATCATCAATGAAGCTAGATTCCTCTGTTACTTTAGCCTCATCTATACCCAGATGATCTGCTACTATTTTTTTTACTTTGCTTGAAACATCTTCTGACATATTGATCCTTTATTGTTTTAAATTCTTAATAGTTTAAAAACCTAGTTTGTCAAGCCATATACATGCCTCCATTAACATGTAAAGTCTCTCCATTAATGTAATCTGACTGATTTGAGGCTAAAAAACTAACAGCATTAGCGATATCCTCTGGCTCCCCTAATCTTGCAGATGGAATTTTAGAAACTATAATTTCTTTAAATTTGTCATCAATTTTATCTGTCATAGCTGTTTTAATGAAGCCAGGTGAAACACAATTGATATTGATATTTTTTTTTGCATACTCTATTGCTAAACTTTTTGACATAGCAATAATCCCTGCTTTAGAAGCAGTGTAATTGGCCTGACCTAAGTTACCTGTATGACCGACGACAGAGGTGATGTTGATAATTTTTCCTGATTTATTTTTTAACATCTTTTTTATTGCATATTTTGATAATAAAAATGTTGAAGTTAAATTTATATCAATTACTTTTTTCCATTCATCAATAGTCATTCTAATTGCTAAATTATCTTGAGTAACCCCTGCATTATTAATTAAACAATTTAAATCACCTCCTAATTCTTTTGAGGCATTCTCTATAAATTCTTCAACTTTTTCAGTTTGGGAAATATCAAATCTCAATATCTTAATATTATTAAATTTTGACTTTAATTCTTCAAGCTTTTCCTGTCTTGTTCCAGAAGCCAAAATATTTGCACCATTTTCATGTAATTTTTTAACGATCGAATTGCCAATTCCACCTGATGCACCTGTCACAATAATATTTTTATTCTTTAAATCACTCATAATTTTATTTCTCTTATATCATTCTCGCTGTTAATTGTATTTATTTTAACTTCCTTATTTATTCTCTTAACCAGCCCTGACAACACTTTTCCAGGACCTATCTCTATAAAATGGTTTACGCCGCTATTTATCATATTAACTACACTTTCTCTCCATCTAACTCTACTTTCAATTTGATCAATTAATAATTTTTTTAGCTCTTCTTTATCTGATATTTCTTCTGCAGTAACATTTGAAATAAGTTTATTTTTCCCATTTTGAAAATTCAATTTTTCAATTTCTTTTTTCATGATCTCGGTTGCTTTACTCATTAAATTACAATGAAAAGGTGCACTTACCGGTAATTTTATATTTTTAATATTATTAGATTTTAAAATTTCACTTAATTTACTTAAATCATCATTTTTACCACTTAGAACTAATTGACCTTCAGAATTATCATTAGCTATTTGAATTTTTAAATTATCATTATCTAATAAAATTTTTTCAACAATATCAATTTTGGAACCCAAAACTGCAATCATGCCTCCATTTCCTTTAGGGACAGCATTTTGCATTGCATCTCCTCTTACCCTTAAAAGTTTGATTGTATCTGAAAAGCATAAATATTCAGCAGATGATAAAGCAGAATATTCTCCTAAGGAATGTCCTGCAAAATATTTTGCTTGGTTTAAGTTTATGTTAAATTCTTTTTGAATTATATTATAAATTGAGTAACTAATTAAAAATATTGCTGGTTGAGTATTTATTGTAAG
>Ga0315315_10004374_pt1 | contig 13017 bp, 13 predicted proteins | sample M140m3416metaG_FD_203699 | JGI IMG/M metagenome (GOLD analysis project Ga0315315, IMG submission 203699) | Ammonia-oxidizing marine archaeal communities from Monterey Bay, California, United States - M1 40m 3416 | ecosystem: Environmental > Aquatic > Marine > Intertidal zone | place: USA...
GAGTCATTGCCTTGGTGATCCTGACTCTGATCACATTCCTATGGTTTCCAATTAAACGACTTTTGAAGAGAAAGAAGCCTTGATTGTTGAGTTGACAACTGGTGCACTGATCTCTGCCGTTGCCATGGTCGCGACGAAAAAAGTTGACATAGGGAAGTCTGTTCGCGATTGGATACTCTCGCTCTCTCGCTTCGTCTACCACAGTGGCCACCCTGTGTGGGATGATGACCAGCGTTTCAAACGCGTCAGCAAAGAGTACCGCTCTGTTGCTCTGGCATTCCTAATGCTTAACTTTAAAACTGCTGCTCATCGTTGCAATTATTTTCATCGCTGTCGGGGTGACAACAGCTATCCTTGAAGTTGGACGCGGAGACGCGGACAGCTACTTCACTACAGCAAACTGGACCAGGCTTTTATTTCCTCCCTACCTTCTTCATTGGCCGTTTCTTGTTGGCACCCTCGCGCCATTGATCCTCGCGCCATTAATCAGTGGTCCGCTTCTCACTGGTAAGACATCTCAAGACCCCGCTGCGGTAAGTACCCCCTACTCGGTGATGGACAAATTCCTGCATTATGTATTCCTGGGGAACCAGCCTATTGCCAGAGGACTGTTCGGTCTTGAGTGCTTGATCAAACGAAGGCGACTTAAGCAGCCGCGAGCACACGTCTACGTCTCTGGACTCGCGAGGTCAGGCTCGACATCTTTGATGCAATACCTCGCGCAACTACCGGGGTACCGAAGTCTTTCATACAGAAACATGCCTCTGATTTTCATGCCACAAACAGGCTTGAAACTTGTTTCCAAAGAGAAGGGCTCGGAACAGGAACGCTCACATCAAGATGGAATGACACATAGCCTTGATACCCACGAGGCGCTTGAGGAGCCATTTTGGTTACATTTCTGCGGTGGCGACTACGTCAAAGACGACCAACTTGTACGCCATGAGATTCCACCCAAAGTACATGACAAATATAAAACGTTCCGCGCACTCACCGCTCACGGCCAAGTCTACCTCGCCAAGAACAACAACCATTTGCTACGAGCAAGTTCCCTTCATGACTTGGACACGCGGCAAGGTTTGGTGACCCGAACCATCATCCCCTTTCGAGCACCACTTGCTCAGGCAAAATCACTCTTAAGGCAGCACCAAAGCCTCTCGAACATGCAACAATCAGATAACTTCTTTCTTGACTACATGGATTTCCTTGGACATTATGAGTTTGGAATTCACATCAAGACATCGACTCTGGAAACAGATTCCTCGCTGAAGCCACCGCAGCAGTCCCCGACAACCGTGGAATACTGGCTCGATGTATGGAACCAGTTCTACGAGAAGGCTTATGACCTTTATCAGGGTCAGCCTGAATTCTGTTTTTTCTGCTACGAGTCTTACCTGCAGAACCCAAAGGCCTCTCTAGAGAAACTTCTTGCATTTTTAGACGTAAGCGACGACGCCGTTGATGCTCTTGATGTCCAGGAATGGACAGGCCAATCGTTAACGATGCCAAACGAAAATGAAGTTGACGAGAAATACCGCATCACCTACTCGAAGATGGCGAAAGCTGCGTTAAATGCCTAAATCTCGAACTGACCGTTTTGTAAGAATTTTGCAATTTTGCCTACTGCTATTTTTTTGGTCCGTCTGCGTGTCGGTATACAGCATCAAAGCAGAGAGACAGGATGCACATGAGCGAGGATTCGCAGCACGCTCGGTTATCGATTTGCGTGATGCCGCGAGAACTCTCAGCAACTTCGTGAAAGTTGCAATCTCGCCCACAGACCATCAAGAAATCACACTCGAGGATACCGAAGGGCTCTTTCCCATCGGCAAACTTCAGGAACTAAGCAATGTGCCTGACCATCTCTATTTGCTCTTTTACAGATTCGAAGGCGGTGATGCCGGCACAGTCTATCTCAAAAATGTGAAAAACGGCGAGGTTGAAAGACAGTGGGACATTCCGCTGCGAGAAGTGTTCCAAGATCTCCAAGCACTCAACAAATCGTTTTCAGAACGTTATGCGACAGGAGAATTAGCAGTCGAACTGGACCACCAAGTCGTCAACGAGATTAACGCAATCCAAATCAACAGTCCGATCCTTGTCGGTGATGGCGACCTGATATTCCAATGCGGAGGGTTAGGGCATACCTACCGACTCAACAAGAACTCGAAAATCGTATGGAAGAGCAAGGAAGTCACACATCATTCCATCGAAGCAGACGCCGACGGCAACATTTGGGCCTGCGCCATCGACACCGAAAACAAAATAGCTCATGCAGGAAAATTCCGTGAGGACGCGGTACTTTGTCTCGATGCGAATGGCAAAACAAAAAAACTCTACAGCATCTCGCGAATACTCCAAGACAATGGTTTGTTCAACTCGCTAGCCAACTCAACACCAACATACAAGCAGTCATACGGATCTGATCCCTACCATCTCAATGATGTCCTACCGGTAGAAGCGGATGGCCCATTCTGGAAGAAAGGCGACGTGTTTCTTTGCCTACGTCACAAAAGCCTGGTCTTGCTTTTTCGCCCGTCTGATGAATCGGTTGTGTGGTACAAGCAAGGGCCTTGGTTGACTCAGCATGATGTTGGCATCCTTAGTGATGACAAAATATCTGTTTTCAACAACAACTTTGGTTTGCTGAGCAACCCGCAGGAGGGGAGCAACATCGCGATTTATAACTTCGCAGATGACAGTGTAGAATTCGTCGCGGACGGGATGTTCTTTTCAAAAACGGAGGGACGGCAAGCACGTACAGAAAATGGTGTTCTGCTTGTCGAAGAAACAAACCGCGGCATCTATTTGCTGATTGACGCAAATGATGAGATCATCGCCCGCTTCTACCTGCCCTACTACTCAAATGCCTCCAATGCGATGAACCCAACTTGGAGTCGATTTTATCTGAAACGTGGGGAAGAATTTGAAATACAGCAATGATGCTCGAACCGATAACAACTAGCCTGCGATCAATCACTGCCCTCTCGCGATCACGACTCGTCGTACTTTGTTGATGCACGATCACACTGACAAACGACTGCAATGTTGACGAAATCGCGAATAAGGATAAGACGTACTAGTTCCCCCCTAGCATCTTCCATGTACGTCCATCCTGCTTTACTGCGGTGCAGCAAACTTGAGCAACTCGGTACTTGATGATTTCGACAGTGTCCACGAAGCCTGCTAAACGGCAACGCTTCCCAACCGCCGCTGCCGTTACTGAGAACTGCCGCCGCCACCTGTCCCGTTTTCGAGGATTACAATCCTGATCGCTGCGTTTGCTACCTCAAAGCAACAAACACCAAAAGGAGCCTGAAAGGACACACCCTTCGCAAGTGATGCTGCATCTGGGAAACTCGCGTACCAAGGGATAGCATCAGGCTTGCTCATCACTGTCATCAGCTTCGTCATTCGCATCAGGTAATCTCATGGAAAATGCAGCAATCGCGGCAGTCTTCGAGGAAATGGCGGAACTGCTCGAGTTCCGCGGTGAAAATCCGTTTCGCATTCGAGCCTACCGAAATGGTGCGAAAGCCATCCGTGATCTCGACGAATCGGTTGCTTCAATTCTTGCGGACCCGAGTCGCAACCTGGCTAGCATTCCCGGCATTGGCAAGACTCTGTTGGACAAAACAGAAACGCTTGTCGCAACAGGCCAATTGCCACAGCTTGAAAAGCTGAGACAGGAGATACCTGAGATCGTGATCCAGATGGCAAGAATCCCTGGGCTGGGTGCCAAGAAAGCTGCCAAACTGCAACAGGAACTCGCGATCGAATCACTGGCAGATTTGCGGAAGGCTTGTCACGAGGATCGCATCTCGAAGCTCAAAGGTTTTGGTGGCAAAACGCAGCAGGCAATCCTTGATGGTCTAGCGATTGCAGAAGCTGCGGCCGAACGCATTTATTGGTCCAACGGAGATCAACTTGCCAAGTCAATTGGTAAGCATATGAAGTCCTGCGAAACGATTCGCCGAATGGAGTGGGCAGGCAGCTATCGACGTGGGCGAGAAACCGTCGGTGACTTAGACCTGCTTATCGTTGCCGAGGATCGTAACTTGGCGATGGATCACTTTGAAGCCTATGCGGAACGCTCCAGCACCATTCTGCGCGGCGACACAAAAATCTCCATTCGAGTTGGAAAAGCCTTTCAGGTAGACATGCGAGTTGTCGAGGAGAATCAATTTGGTGCAGCACTGCAATACTTCACGGGTTCCCAAGCGCACAATATTCACACACGCCGACTTGCAAAGGAAAGAGGACTCAAGATCAATGAATATGGTGTTTTCTCGCAAGAGGATGACCGTCAAGTCGCCGGCGCTACCGAAGAAGATGTCTACGCTTCCATCGGTCTACCATGGATTGATCCCGAATTAAGAGAAGATCGCAATGAGTTCAAATGGTCTGCCAACGACACCCTGCCCGAACTGATTGAGTTGACCGACGTGTGCGGTGACCTGCACATGCACACCAATGCAACCGATGGCGCGGCAACTTTGCGCGAGATGGCCGACGCTGCGATCGAACGCAAACTTACCTACATCGCGATCACAGATCACAGCAAACGGGTATCGATGGCGAGAGGACTCGACGCCGAACGCCTGCGCGAACAATGGAGAATGATTGATGAAGTGCGTCCCGAATACGATGGGCGTCTGATCATCCTGAAAGGGATTGAGTGCGATATCCTTGAAGCCGGAGGTATGGATCTGCCGGATGATTGCCTAGCAGAAGCGGACTGGGTTCTTGCGAGTATTCACTACGGGCAAAAGCAACCCCGCGACCAGATTACCGAACGGATACTCGGCGCGATTGAAAATCCGTGGGTCACATGCATCGCTCACCCCACCGGCCGACTGATCAACCGACGCCCGCCCTACGAAGTGGACATGGAAGCCGTCATGCAAGCCGCCAAACGCTGCGGAAAGCTGATGGAGCTCAACGCTAATCCGGCCAGACTCGACCTTAACGATGTGCACCTGGCTGCAGCCAAACGCCTAGAAATCCCTATCGTGATAAGCACTGACGCCCACTCAATCGAAGGATTGGATGTGATGCGGTACGGCATCAAACAGGCACGCCGTGGTGGCCTGAGTCGCCAAGACGTGGGTAACGCACGCCCATGGGACGAATTGAAACAACTCTTCAAACGTGGTTGATTGGATTGCAACCCTGCGTTCGTCGCAGAAAACGTACGAACGCTCGTCGCAGAAAACGGACGCACTGTGTGCATGCGAGTCCAGAACAACCATTCTCCTTAACGCTGCCCAACTGAACGGGTGGCTCGCCCGCGAAGCACCGCGGCAAAAGCAAACAGCAGAAATGCGAGAACGACCAAAACCGGCAGCAAATGCTCGGGCGTCACCAGGTAATGAGTTGATCCCTCGTTCCCATGCCCGGGATGAGCCGACAAGGGTGAAACCAAAAGACTTGTGCAGAACAAACCCGCGAAAGGTCGAAGATAACGCTTCACCGAAAACACCGAATTTCTAGAGGACAATAATTGAGCCAATCAGCGGCAAATGAATCCAGCGAAATCATCTGCTACCCACGCCTATCTTCTAAGCTTCGAGCGGCAACTTGTCGAGGTGCTTCAAAATCATCATGACACGAACAGGTTTGGCCGACCAAACATTTCTCTGCCCAGTCGTACCCCGAATGAGAGCTCCAGCCGCAAACTGGAATCCAGATTGCGGACACCGTTTCTCGCGGACACAGTTTATTGATTTTTCACACAAAGTATTGACTGAAAGCGTATGCAAGAAGCGTGGTAGTACGTGAGGCCGCAGTCTCAACAATCGCGCAACCATTCAGGGTTGTGAAATGGGTTCCGGATTGCGAGCGGGCTATTGAAGAGATTCCCGACGATGAAAGTTGTCTCATCAGGTACCCGGGAATGTGCCTGCTTGAGGCTCACGGACGACGATCAAATTCTTGACCTGATGATCCGGACAAACAACGCGTGCAACTTCCTGCGCGGTCTGTTTGAGAAAATAGGTCGACACTTCGCCGGACAACAGCAACAGCTCTCGATCGACGTGTACCTGCAGGTCACGCAAGCCACAATGCCCACTACTCGTGAACCGCTGACGAACAGCCTTCTCAACTTGTGGATCACCTGACTCGTCAGCTGCTGACTCGTCAGTTGCGGCGCGCTTGATTTCTGATTCCTTCAACATCGCATTCACCTCATCCTTTTTATGAACGACTGACATCCCTCGACATATCTTCGCAATCTCTGCGCTTACAGCAAGTTAAAAATGTCGAATCAAAAATAGATCGCAAGGATTTCGACTTCAGGATTGCATGCATTCAGCAAGGCCGACACGCGATGCCATGACCAGAACTATTGATAACCTGACGCAAGAAAGCGTCGCGGACGCTTGAGCATCTTGCCCCATGCCTCCCAACCTACCTGCGTTAAGGGTGAATCCCCAACAAACCCCACCTGCCGGGGCAACCAAGCCATCCCCAAGCAGCAATGGAGCGACGCCGCCACAAGATCAGCATCAGTCGTGAGACATTGCTTTCATTCTGTCACGTATTATCAATGCACAGCATGACGACGGCACACGAACATCCGACTGCTCAAAGAGTTGAAGAGCGTTCTAGCTCAACAATCCGGGCACGAACGACTTCCAGCAAATCCTCAGCTTTGACAAATTTTGGGATCAGGTGATCGGTATCTGCTCGAACACGAAGCAGGCACACAAGGCACGCATCAACGAGTTCTTTATCGTCATCGCGTAACGCTAACGCAAGCCTCGGCATGATGCGTGGAGCAAGTCCAGACAGCTTTTCACCTTGGCTACCGATCAGTTCAAGAATGGGCGAGGGATCACCCGCGAAGTAGTCGATCAACTTTGCCAGTTTGCGACGATAACCATCCAAGGGCAATTTCAATTCAACCGCAGCTTGCATGGCAGCCACAGTAATCCGCGGCTTGCTTTTTTTGCACAAATCTAAAACACGCTTTTCAAGTTCAGGTGTAAGCGTTCGCGCCTTACCCAAAACCCGCACCGCAAGTGGGACCAAATCCGGGTCACCGACACGTGAGGCATTGATGGCGGCTTCAACAGCACGAGGCGAAAGCCCATCAAGTTTGGCAAGTGCATAACCTGAAGCAAGCGCGTAAGCGGGATCCGCCCCCATGAGCCACGTTGCAAGCTGGCTCATATCTGCCTTAGTCGAAGGAATTGTTTCCGCATCAAACAGCAAACAATGGCCTGCCTTTTCCTGCCATTCAAAAAACTCCCAAGATAGCTGCGCAGTCTCTCGTGAATCCAGTCGGAGTGTGCTTAACCACGCAGGAGCAACGTCATTACGACAGCGAGCAAATAATGCCAGCGCGTAGCCAATCTCAACAGTGCTGTAATACCCAGATCGTGAGATCGACCAACCAGACCAACCAGCCTGCGACCACTGGTCATCGTAAAGGCATGCTTCGCTACCCAACACGCCAAAACCACAGCAAATGGGCATCAGATCTGAAGTGCGGGCAGACCTATCAAGGTCAGTGGAGGCAGGTACTCCGTGCCAGTGGTGGCATGAAAGCTGAAAAGCCAATTCCATCACGGTTCGCAGTGGATCGGCAACCGTTTCTTTTGCCAATCGTATGACTGCTGGACGATCGTCTGTTGCCGCAGAGTAGGTCGACGGGTAACCGAGTTCGGAATCGGCAACGATCACAACCTCACATTCTGCTTGCTGTTCGGGTAATCTCGACACAACCTCAGCGTGTGCCGTTTCCACTAAGGTCTGAGAATTGGTTTGATCCAGTTCCAACTCATCGAGGCTTGTCAGCACGTGGGCTTGGCGCACAAAAGGGAGACCAATCACGTCAATGGTCCTGCGCATCAGCAGTTCGATATCGACTCGTTGAAAAGTCGTTAACGGCATCCGAACTTTGCGAAACCCAAACATGGCATCCAGTTAATCAGTCATCGGCTGTTCAGGCCTTTGGTAAGTGTTGATGGCCTCGGTAAGGTACTGCTTACCCACTTCTATCAGACCTCAGTCGGGCGGACTTCTTGGTCGGGAAGACACAAAAAATGGCATAGCTTTTGACCTTGCCTCCTCCACCGACTTGGCAATTCTCGGGGAAACAGCCTCCAGTGACAAGCGGCAGCCCGAAACGGAACTGACACACCGCTTGCACCGATTGTGCCGGGGCATGCAGTTTCAGAGCCAACCGTGTACGATACGGTCCAGTGAGCGAAAGCTCACGTCGCGTCCCGCGACAACGAATCGGTGACCCTGCTGTCCCACGATTCGTTTGAACGAGGGGCTGACCACCTACGCAGAATGATTTCCGAGGCAACACGCCCAACACAGGCAAGCAGAGATGAACGGACAAGTATTTCGCGGATGTATCCCCGCGTTGATGACGCCCTGCACCAACGAGCGCACCCCCAATTATGACGCCTTGGTGAGCAAAGCTCAGGAACTGACGACTCTGGGCATGAACGCGGTCGTGTACTGCGGATCGATGGGCGACTGGCCACTGCTAACCAACGAGCAGAGAATGGAAGGCGTGAGTCGACTGGTCAAGGCTGGCGTCGAAGTCATCGTGGGCACAGGTGCTCAGAATACAGCGATTGCTGTGGAACATGCAGCACACGCTCAACAGGTCGGTGCTCATGGGCTGATGTTGATCCCTCGAGTTCTGTCTCGAGGAACTTCTCCCGCAGCACAGCGCAACCACTTTGCCGACATTCTATCAGCAGCCCCGGAATTACCTGCTGTCATTTACAACAGTCCCTACTACGGATTCGAAACGAAAGCCGAACTGTTCTTTGATTTGCGAGCAGAATTTCCGAACCTTGTCGGATTCAAAGAATTTGGCGGAGCCGACGCCCTCAGCTATGCAAGCGAACAAATCACTCACGCCGAAGACGAAATTGTGCTAATGGCTGGAGTGGACACTCAGGTCTACCACGGATTCGTGCATTGTGGAGCTGTCGGTGCAATCACGGGTATTGGAAACTGCCTCCCCAATGAGGTATTAATGCTGATCAACTTGTGCCAACTTGCGGCCGAAGGCGATCCAGACGCCCGACGTTTGGCACGAGAACTTGAGGAGGCCTTGATCGTCCTGTCTACCTACGACGAAGGACCCGACCTTGTACTCTACTACAAGTATCTACTCGAATTGCAGGGCGACAACGATTATCGGCTCCACTTCAACAGCGCTGACAAATTGAGTGACAGCCAGCGCGGATTTGTGGAAAAGCAATTTGCACTGTTCCAAAATTGGTGGAATCAGTGGCCCGGCAAGACTTACGCAGAAGAACGCAAGTCGTCCGCAGGCTGAGCTGATCAAAACCAACTCGTAAAGGCAACGAAAGCAAACGCTGCACATGCGTCGACGTTCACCAGCGTGAACAGCTTCGCTGCGAATAAACTGCCTCAAAAATCAACCGCGATCCTACACTTGTCTACTCAGCAACGGCCTGTCATGTCCGGTGAAATTCATGCAGTTGACTCTCACACCGCTGGCGAACCGACTCGCATTGTGCTCGCCGGAGGCCCATCGCTAGGAGACGGGACGCTCTCGGAGAGGCTAGCGATTTTTCGCACGAAGCATGATGCGTATCGTCGAGCCATCATCACTGAACCCCGAGGCTCAGATGTTCTGGTGGGTGGTCTGCTCTGTGAACCTCATGACCCGAGCTGTCAGGCAGGGGTCATCTTCTTTAACAATGTCGGTTTTCTAGGCATGTGTGGACACGGCTTGATCGGCCTCGTGGAAACATTACGTGATCAGGGAAAAATCGATGTGGGCCAAATTCACATCGAGACACCAGTGGGCAAAGTAGCCGCGACCCTGCACGAAGATGGCGACATTTCAGTATCGAATGTCGAAAGCTATCGAGTCGCCAAGGACATTGAAGTGCATACGGAAAGCTTCGGAACTGTACGGGGAGATGTGGCTTATGGCGGCAATTGGTTTTTCCTGACCAACTCACCACAGCAGCATGTCGCACGCAGCGAAATCAGCGACTTAACCAACCTGGCCTGTGCCATTCGCCGAGCCGTGAACGACGCAGGCTACCCTGACGTTGACCATGTTGAAATTTTTGGCGAGCCAGAGGGGCAGGCTGATTCCCGCAATTTCGTATTGTGTCCGGGCCTTGAGTACGATCGTTCTCCCTGTGGAACCGGGACGAGCGCCAAGCTTGCCTGCCTTGCGGCGGATGGAAAACTGGCCCCCCATCAAACATGGATACAGCAGGGTGTGCTGGGGACCTCGTTTGCATGTGAGTATTCATGGGCAGACGCTGATAAGACCCGCATCAAGCCTACCATTCGAGGCAGGGCGTTCATAACGGCTGAAACCCGCCTGAAATTAATATCTGACGATCCATTTTGCTGGGGCATCCAGTAGTTTCCCGCCGGTGAGTGGAGTTCAAGTGGCAAAAAACATAGTCATCATCGGAGGCGGCGTTATTGGGCTGACCTCAGCTTGGTACTGTACACAACGGGGTCACCAAGTCACCGTCATCGATCGAAATCCCAAGTCCCGCGACGGATGCTCGTTTGGAAATGCGGGGATGATTGTACCAAGCCATTTTGTGCCATTAGCTGCACCTGGCATGATCAAATTGGGCCTCAAGTGGATGTGGAATCCCGAGTCACCGTTTTATATTCGCCCGCGAGCATCTTGGGATCTGCTGGCCTGGCTTTGGCGATTCAGAAACGCATGCAACGCGTCACACGTCAAAAGATCAGCGCCCGTCTTGCGTGACTTGCACCTTGCCAGTCGTGCTTGCTTTCAAGAACTGACTTCGGAATTTGAGGATGGGTTTTCGCTGACTCCGAATGGCCTGTTGATGCTTTGCAAAAGTGAGCAGGCACTTGCTGAGGAAGCAGAAACGGCGCAGCTTGCCAACAGTCTGGATGTGGAAGCGTGTGTCCTCGACGCAAAAGCGACTGCTGAAAAAGATCCCTCCATCGAAATGGATGTCGCAGGCAGTATTTATTATCCACGTGACTGCCATCTCTCTCCCAACAAGTTAATGAGCCGCCTGCAGTCAGAGCTTGCCACAAAAGGATGTCGATTCTTATGGGAAACTGATTGCAACCACTTTCATCTGCAGGGACGCCAAGCCACTGCCGTCGAAACTTCGCGAGGTTCAATTGATGCCGACGAATTCATTATTTGTGGTGGCGTCTGGTCGTCTGAACTTGGGCGACAGTTGCAATTGAACTTGCCGATGCAGGCGGGCAAAGGATACAGCGTCACCCTTGACCAACCTTGCCAACAACCGTCAATCTGTTCGATCTTGACCGAGGCACGTGTGGCGGTGACCCCCATGGGATCTTCTTTACGATTTGGTGGGACCATGGAGATTTCGGGGTTAGACCAGTCCATTTCGCAGTCAAGAGTTCGAGGAATCATCAGATCCGTCTCTGACTATTTTCCAAAATTCAAGTCTTCAGACTTTGAAAACTGCGAACCGTGGACAGGTCTTCGCCCCTGTTCGCCCGATGGCCTGCCCTACATTGGGCGAAGCAGGAATTGGGAGAATGTTATCGTTTCGACAGGGCACGCGATGATGGGAATCAGTCTTGCGCCAATCACTGGGCGCTGTGTCGCAGAGATCGCCGATGCGGAGCAACCCAAGATCGACAACTTTGAACTGCTGTCACCTGACCGATTCTCAAAGTGAACCGATTCGAAATTCGCTCCGCTGAATGTTATCATCAGAAGCTCACGGGCTTTCTTCTCCAACGCCTTGGATGCATTACACATGCCACATCTCGAATTCACTTCCCAACTGGCTCAACACGTCGATTGCCCGGCACACCAAACAGTGACGGCAACCACGCTGAATGAGGCACTGGAATCGATGTTCAGCCAGTTCCCAGCCCTGCGCGACTATGTCATGCACGCAGACGGCGCCCTGCAACAACATGTAGCAATTTTCATCGACGGACAGATGCTGCCTCACGGCGAATCACTCGATTTGGCGGTCGATGAAGAAAGCCAGATCTTTGTCATGCAGGCGTTAGCCGGCGGATAACAGATCCACGCCGCAATCCAAAGCGAATCGATGCTCATGCTGAGGAACTGTGCTGCTGAGGAACTGAGCTGCTGAGGAACCGAGCCCACAATGGGCTCCGCAGGTTGCCGTAATCCCTGCGTATCAACATGGATGAGAGAGCGAACTGGGTGACCTTTATCGAAAACCCAAAGATAAACGGCCGAACAAACAGACAAAAAAGCTCATTTCTTGCCTCCACACGGTTACCGCAGGCGATACACAAAGTTGTTCACCTGTACAAATGCAACCTCGCAACAATGACTCACAGGCAGTGTTGCAGGCTAGCTAAGAAAAATCTCATGCTGAGGCTACTGAATGGACGAATTTCAAAAGAAGTCCTCCGATTACCTGCATGAAGCGACACTTTGAGACCGCCCATGAACAAGATTAATCTCCGCCCCGCGCTCGCTTCGATGGAACACGACGAGGATATTCTGTATGCGGTGGTTGCTGCCTTCATCGAGGAAGTCCCCTCGCTCATGAACGAACTTGACCAAGCCCTCACCACGAGCGACAAAACAGCGCTCGAACGGGCGGCGCACACGCTCAAGGGTAACTTTCGTATTCTGCAGTTACAGAACCAGCAAACGGTGTGGGCGAATATCGAGGTACTGGCTCACAACGATGAACTTGCTCAGATCCCTGCCTTGGTACCAGAAGCGAAGGCAGTCACCCAGACTGTCTTGGAACAACTCGAATCCGCTTTGGCCTCACGCGAACTGTAGCCTGCGATCTGCGAGGCCTCTGTATCGCACGTAAGACGGTGGCCACGCTGGAGATATTTCTCGCACGTTGAGCGTTTCGTGATCAACACTCGTGCGAAGTGCAACCGAGCGAAGTGCAACCGAGCGAAGTGCAACCGGGCGATGAACATCCTTCGGCCAGCGCTTCATCACTCTCTGATGTGGTTGCCATCTTTACGAGACGTTTTGCAATTGCATCGCTGCTTGCACAACAGCACGAGACTTTT
>Ga0315315_10004376_pt1 | contig 13012 bp, 8 predicted proteins | sample M140m3416metaG_FD_203699 | JGI IMG/M metagenome (GOLD analysis project Ga0315315, IMG submission 203699) | Ammonia-oxidizing marine archaeal communities from Monterey Bay, California, United States - M1 40m 3416 | ecosystem: Environmental > Aquatic > Marine > Intertidal zone | place: USA...
CCGCGTACCGACCGAAAACGAGCCCGGACAGACAACAGAATCCAGACGCAACCAGGTCCCCCAGCCTACCAAACTGCATGATCACTCATGTACGGATCCGGCATGCAGTGGCTACCGGCATCTGCTGGGGCAGGCAAATCGAAGTTCGATGTATGTGATGTAGATGTATGTGATATGTGAGCCAAAATTATGCCTACCGAAGAGCTGTTTCAACCGCAAGTCGGACCTGCACACTAGCTGGAAAGTAATGATTCAAAACTATTCGAGCGCAGACGAATTGAAGGCAGCAATTCCGGCATTCGTGTCAGAGAGCGATGATTCGAGCAACGAACGTGTCCAATTCAGCGACAAGAAACCTCAGTTCATTGCTCGCAAACGCACCGACCTCGTGCAGGCCAACAAAGACTTTTACCCGTTTTTTGCGTAGAAATAGCACGATCGAGCCGACTTTGCGTCCTGCCTGGCAATTTACTAACGGCATATCACACGGTTCACCCTTGCCCCCCCCCGCATTACCGCACAAGCTGGTTATACTTCTGGGATATGCGAGTCCCGCTCGATTTGATGCCCAGCCGTTCCACGCCGAAGACTTGTGTGCGGTTGAACGTTTGGGGGAGGGCACGATCGTCGTCAAACAATCCCGTCTGCTGAGCTCATTTTTTTACCCACCTGTCGCAAGAGTTGTTTTTGGTGTCGGATCGCTGGAATTCAGGAATCGCTTTCGCTGAGCTCACCGATGTCGGTATGCGTCGAGCGAACAACCAAGATTCGATGGTGAGCTTGCCCGCCAAAACCGAGGAACGGTTTTGGACACGGGGGCACCTGTTTGTGGTTGCCGACGGGATGGGTGCTCACGCTGCCGGTGAACTGGCTAGTCAGATCGCAACCGAGCAGATTGCGATGCATTACTTCCGCAACTCGGAAGACAAACCAGCCGAAGCATTGCTTAACGCGGTCACTGGTGCCAACGCAGAAATTCACCATCGCGGGCAAAGCAATCCTGAATTTCACAACATGGGAACGACTGCCTGCTCCCTAGCCCTGGTGCCGGAAGGCGCTTTGGTCGCACACGTTGGTGATTCCAGAGTCTATCGCCTGCGAGCCGGAACATTTGAGCAGCTGACATTTGACCACTCATTGGTTTGGGAGATGGAGGCAAGCGGCCACATCGACACCAGCATTTGGGGAAAGTCGATTCCCAAGAATGTGATCACCCGCTCACTCGGACCGAATGCCGAGGTTGAGATCGATATTGAAGGACCGTTCGCAGTCGAAGCTGGCGATGCTTTTTTATTGTGCAGCGATGGGCTGACGGGACTTGTCGATGACTGTGAAATTGGCGCCTTGATCGACTGTCTTCCCGAAGATCTCGCCACCCGAGTACTGGTCGATTTGGCGAACTTGCGCGGTGGATCTGATAACACAACTGTGGTTGTGGTTCGCGTCAACTCGCCATCAGCGAGCGGCACGAGCAAGCCGGCGAAAGGCAAATCAAGCATGGACCCGAAGAACCAGATTTTGCCGATCTTGATCGGCGTCACCTTGTTGTGCTTTGCAACGACCGTGATCGCCGCGTTGATGCAAAACTGGGGTTTGATGATCATGACCACCATGCTGACATTGATCTGTGGCGTCGCGACTTCATTACAGCTACTTCGCAATCGTGCACCTGAGCCAAGCGAGCCTGTGACGATGGGCGGAAAAGGCCCCTACCGTCGGTACGATGCTACCCCCACCGCTGATCTGTACCAGCGACTTGGTGCGACTGTGCAGGCGCTCAAGGACGCGTCCAAACAAAACAACTGGATGATGGAGTGGAAAAAGGTCAACAAATATCAGGCACGCGGCATGGAGGCACTGAAGGCGAACAACGCCAAGGGCGCCATTCGATGCCAAGCCCAAGCGATCATTGAAACAATGAATCAACTGCGTGAACAAAACAATCGCGCGGCAAACGAAACGGCGATTGAAAACTGATATCTGAGGCCCGCCTGTGGAGGCGTTTGCCACCACTGCCTTTTTCATCACCAGACTTCTCGCCCGAACCACTTCCTGGCATTGTCCTGCCCAGCCAAAAGCGTTTCCGGCATCCCAGCTTTCCACGGCAGCAGTGCCATCGCCGCAGCAGTGCCATCGCCGCAACTGAGCGTCGCTCTGCAAAAAGCTGCGCCTCACGCCCGTCGACAACCAAGTCGTTGCCAACCAGCAGGTTACGGCTCACAATCAATCGCGATGCTTTAAGGCAGATTGCCTAGCTGGACCTCGAGTGGAAATCGCCTTGTCCACCGGATTCTGTCTCACTCTGAATGGACATAGAATATGCAGCGTGGACCGCATCAGAATACAAATGACGTGCCGACAAACGCCCCGCCGACAACTGTTCAGCCAAATCGACACTGACCCAAATCAATCCAAAGTACCCCCCACGAGATGTCTCAGATGGACCGCCCGAATATCCTCTGGTACTGCACAGACCAACAGCGTTTTGACACCATCGGTGCGTTGGGAAATCCTTATGTGAGCACGCCAACCATCGACAGTCTCGTCACAGAGGGAGTCGCTTTCACACATGCCTACTGTCAAAGCCCAATCTGCACCCCAAGTCGCTCGAGCTTCATGACTGGGATGTACCCCTCACGCTTGCACAACACGCGCAATGGCAATGAGTCGTTTCCCACAACCCAACCAATCATCACCAAACTGATCGCCGACTCTGGCTATCACTGCGGCATGATTGGAAAGTTTCATCTTCAAAGCTCCGGGTATCGAACGGAACCTCGGATCGACGATGGCTTTGACTACTGGCAATTCAGCCATGCACCACGCGACGACTGGTCCGAAGGGCACCACTACGCAGAGTGGGTACGTCAGCAGGGCGGAGACCTTGACGCGATGAGAGAAAGTGCGGAGCGAGTCTGCCCGGAAATGCACCAAACAACCTGGGCAAGCGAATGCGCTATCGAATTCATCCAAGATCGCACAAATGACCCATCGCCTTGGCTGCTGAATCTCAATGTTTATGATCCTCACCCACCATTCATTCCTCCCAAAGCATACGCCGATCGTTTTGATCCCGCTGACATGCCAGGCCCCCACTTCCGCCCCAGCGATCTTGAACAGCAGGCGAAGCTCGAAGAACTGGATTTCCAAGACGAGATCCGAACACCTCAGGAGCATGATGCCCATCGCGTACAAGCTCTGTATTACGCCATGATCGCGCAAATCGATGACCAGCTAGCCCGCATCCTGCAGACACTTGAAGCGACAGGGCAACGCGAGAATACGATCATCCTATTTACAAGTGACCACGGCGAAGCATTGGGAGACCACGGCCTGATGTACAAAGGCTGCAGATTTTACGAGGGATTGGTCAGGGTGCCCTTGATCTTTTCATGGCCGGGACATTTCCAGCAGAACGTAAAAAGCGAGGCCCTCGTAGAACTACTCGACATGTCCTCAACTTTGCTAGAAGCCACTGGCGTATCCAGCCCAGAACAGATCCAAGGTAAAAGCTTGATTCCAATTTTGCGTGGCGAAGCCCCCGCAAACGAACTCCGCTCCTTCGTGCGTTCAGAATACTTTGATGCACTGGATCCGCATTTCACGGGTGGAAGTGGCACCTTCGGAACCATGTTCCGCACGCGTCAACACAAGCTCTGCATGTATCACGACAAGCAAATCGGCGAACTCTATGACCTGACAACCGACCCATGGGAGTTTGAAAACCTGTGGGACTCTCGGGATCACCAGAGCATCAAGAATCAACTGATCCGAGAAGCATTCGACGCCCACGTCGTCCTTACCACTGACATGGGCTCGCCACGCATCGCGCCCATGTAAACACAACGGGCAATCGGTAAACACAACGGGCAATCGGATGGAGCACAACCTTGGGCACACCCCCCTCGGGCGACTGCGTTGCTCCCCGCTGCTGCCACCCGAGCTCCCTGACCACATGGGCTCCCTGACCACATGGGCTCCCTGACCACATGGGCTCCCTGACCACATGGGCTCCACGGAACTATCTTGGAAAACGTCAGCAACCAGGACGCTCCCGCCCTTTAGAAGCGATTTGCAAGGCGACGCTGGCCCTGATTAAATTGCAGCCGCATCAAAAAACCTTACACTATGAAGCCCAACCCTGAGGACTCGAGCGAGCAGACGTTTTCTGCCCAATCTAGCACTCCCCACTGCACCATTTTATGCAAGGATCGATTCGATGCGTCAAACGCTGACACTTCTCTCGCTCGCCTTTCTCGCCACCATCACCATGAGCACTCAGCTTGCGCGATTAAACGCAGCTGAGCTGTATGGCCTGAAAAAGAGCACGGTTGAGCTGAAGTCGGGTGGTCCACTCGCGTTCGGGCCGTCTGGAATTCTTTTCATCGGTGATCCCAAGGCCGCAAAGATCTATGCGGTCAATACGGAAGACGAGAAGACAACCGGCACCTCCTTCGATGTCGAGGATCTAGACGGGAGAATTGCACTCCAACTCGGCAGGGGCGAGGTGAGCATTGCTGATCTGGCAGTCAATCCTGAAACCGGCAACGCCTTCCTGTCAGTCACAGCAGGTGGAAAACCAGAGATCATACGCGTGAGCCCGGATGGAAATGTCGCTCCTTTGAATCTTCAGAAAATCGCGAACTCATCGGTCAATCTCCCCAATGCACCTGAAGACAAAGTTGTTCAGCGTGGCCGCCGCAAAAGCAACCCTCGTTCAAACTCAATCACTGACCTCGCTTACACAGCTGGCCGCATTCTGGTAGCCGGCTTGGCTGCGGGTGAGGCCCCCAGCTCAGTTCGTGAGTTCGATTTTCCGTTCACGAAATCCGGCGAAGGGTTCCGTGTTGAAATTTTCCATGCCGCTCATGGTCGTTCGGAAGATTATGCTCCCATCCAGACATTTGTTCCGTTCAACATTGGTGGCGAGCCAAGCCTGCTCGCTGGCTATACCTGCACCCCCCTCGTCAAAATCCCGATCACAAAGCTGGCGAGCCAAGACAAAATCCAAGGTACAACGATCGCCGAACTTGGCAACCGCAATCGACCACTTGATATGATCGTCTACAGCCAGCACGGCAAAGCATTTGTCTTGATGGCCAATAGTGCGAGAGGCGTCATGAAGATCAGTACTGAGAATCTGGAAAATGCGAAAGCACTGACAGAACGTGTATCCAATGGTGGCGTTGCAGGGCAAAGCTACGAGACGATTGACGTATTGGACGGAGTTGTCCAACTCGACAAGCTCAGCGACACCCAAGCATTGGTTGTGATCCAGCCGGACAAGGGCCCCATGACGCTGAAATCAATTCAGCTTCCATAGCGATTGACAGCTACTAAGTCATCGCGGTGCAGGCCAACGTGCTGCGGCTGTCACCAGCACTGCATCCTTGGGCCATGCAGTGGCTTCCCGACTGCAGTGGCTTCCCGACTGCAGTGGCTTGCAGGCTGCAGTGGCTTGCAGACGATCACACGCGGTCGATCCAGCATCGACCGCGTTTCTCATGTCGCAAGGAAAGTGCCTCCCCACGGCTCCGACGGTCGCAGCAAGCCTCAGCATCGATTTACCTGAGTACCGAGGCCAGAAGCTCGCAACACTGTATGATGGCAGGGCCGGTGCACGTCGACCTGCCCTCCAATTTCCACTCCCAACCTATTATTTCTTGCTGATGAACGAATTGAAAATGCCACAACGAGCTATGGTTCTTTTGTTTGTCTTGGCCAGCTTTACTGTTGCCAAGTGTTCAATCGCGTTTGCTGCGGACCGCCCCAACATCGTCTGGATTGTTTCCGAAGACAATTCAATTCATTACTTGGAACATTTCTTTGAGGGAGGCGCACCAGCCCCCAATATCGAGGCAATGGCGACTCACGGTCTGACATTCAACAATGCTTTTTCGAACGCCCCTGTCTGCTCCGTTGCCCGCACTACACTCGCAACAGCATGCTATGGCCCGAGAATCGGAACCCAGTTCCATCGCAGATACGCCATGGCACCAATGCCCCAAGGTCTGCGGATGTTCCCTGCTTACCTCCGCGACGCGGGATACTACACGACCAACAACAGCAAGAAAGACTACAACGCCGTGGAAGGCAAAGGTGTTTGGGATGCTTCGTCCCGGAGTGCTTCATGGAGAAATCGCCCGAAACAGGACCAGCCCTTCTTCCACATGCAATCACACGCGCAGTCACACGAAGGAAGTCTGCATTTCAATCGCGCAGTCTTTGAAAACGACAAGACAAAAACGGATCCAAACAGTATCAAACTTGCAGACTATCACCCCGACACGCCATTATTTCGCTACACGCATGCCCGCTATCACGATCGAATGCTTGACATCGATGCGATTGTGGGAAAAACCGTCCAGCAACTGCGAGAGGACGGGGTATTGGAAGACACCTTCATCTTTTACTTTGGTGATCATGGTGGCGTGCTTCCTCGCAGCAAGGGCTATATCTACGAATCCGGACTGCATGTTCCGCTTGTCGTCCGAGTTCCTGAAAACTTCAAGCATTTAGCGCCGGCTACGAACGGCACACGACTAGACGGCTTTGTCAGCTTCATCGACTTTGGTCCGACCACCTTGCATCTGGCAGGTGTCAAAGTTCCATCTCAGGTAGATGGCAAAGCGTTCCTTGGCAAGAACATTTCGGAGTCAGCCATCAATGCTCGGGATGAATCATTTGGCTATGCCGATCGATTTGATGAAAAATATGATTTCATTCGCTCGATCCGAAAAGGGAAATACCAATACATTCGCAACTACCAGCCGTACCTGCCGGATGGATTGAACAACAACTATCGATACAAAAATCTGGCGTTCGTTGAATGGCGTGATTTATATAACGCCGGAAAACTGACGGGAGCAGCCAAGCAGTTCTTTGACTCAAAGCCATCAGAAATGCTGTTTGACTGTGAAACGGATCCGCATCAGATCAAGAATCTGGCAAATGACCCCAAGTACGCCAAAGTGTTGCGCGAACTTCGCGAAAGACTTCAACAAACCGTCAAAGGCTTGCCTGACCTGAGTTTTTACCCCGAAAGCTATCTTGCCGAAAATGCGATGCAAAACCCGGTCGCGTTTGGGCAACAACACAAGCAGGAAATCGCTGAGCTCGTTGACATTGCGGATCTTTCTCTAGTTCCCTTCAAACAAGCCAAACCCGCACTGCTGGCGGCAATAGCCTCCGACGACCCGATGAAACGTTATTGGGCTGCCATGACCTGCACGGCCTTTGCTGCGGACGCCGCAGAAATAGCAGCGAATGCGAAACCTTTGTTGAAAGATGAGGTATTGATCGTTCGCATGAGAGCAGCCGAGTTTCTGGGCAGAATTGGAGAGATCAATCCCCAAGACACACTGACACAAATTGTCAACACAACCCAGAATTCAGTCGAAGCCACTGAAGCTCTGAACTCGGTTGTCTGGTTCAAGGATTTTTTCAACGGTGAATACCCTGTCAAACGCTCAGACTTCAATCCGGTAAGCAACGGAGCGGATGTCGATGATCGCCTGAACTACATCAACGGTATTCCCTATCCACCCAAGGCCGGAAAAGGCAATGGTCGGAAGAAGCGTACAGCAAAGAACAAGAAGAAGTGAACGCTGACAACGCTGCGTTCGCCCGGAACTCAACCCAACACAATTCTCAGACAGCATTACCATCAGAATGATTCAACGAGCACGCGCCGTGAATAGTTACACCTTACCGATGATGATCACACAAACGCTGGCGGCAACTTGCTGCATGTTGAGCGGAGTCGCTGCCTGTTTCGTCTTACCGCAGGTATGTGCGGCAGCGGAGGCAACTGAACAAGATATCGATACACGCCCCAACATTGTGGTCTTGATTGCAGACGATTGGTCATGGCCTCACGCCAGCGTGCTAGGCTCAAAATCGGTCAAGACACCGAACTTCGATCGCGTCGCGAACGAAGGAACGCTGTTTGAGAATGCCTTTGTGTCGACACCCTCATGCACACCAAGTCGGCTCAGCATACTCACTGGCCAACATCATTGGCGTCTGCAGGAAGGCGATAGTTTGGGCGGATCATTACGAGAGTCATACCCTGTCTACACCGAATTGCTTCAACAGTCCGGTTACCAGATTGGTCGCTATGGAAAAGGGGTTTGGCCCAGCAAGCACACGTTTAGAAATCGGGATTCATTTGGAGAACGATATCGTTCCTTTGACGACTTCCTGAAACAACGCGAAGCAGGACAACCATTCTGTTTTTGGTACGGTGGCCGTGAACCGCATCGCCCTTATGAAGCAGGCATCGGCAAGAAGACCGGCATTGAACTGGCGGACATCAAAGTCCCCGCGTGCCTGCCCGATAACCCGATCGTGCGAAATGATCTCGCTGACTACATGGCTCAGGTACAGCGATTCGACGATCAGGTTGGTGATATCATTCAACGCCTTGAAGCGATGAATGAGCTCGACAATACCATCGTGGTCGTTACCAGCGATAACGGGATGCCCTTCCCCCGCTGCAAGGCAACCTTGTACGACATGGGCACACGTGTGCCATTGGCAATCCGCTGGGGTAAAACGCAGCCGCATACGGTGACTGACTTTGTCAGCCTGTGTGACCTGGCACCCACCTTTCTAAACGCAGCAAACAGGAGCGTGCCGCAGCAAATGACGGGAAAAACGCTGCTGCCACAGATCAAAGCTACACAAAATGGCCAAATCGATCCGAACCGCACGTTCGCCCTTAGCGGTTTGGAAAAACATGTTTATCCCTACCCTGCCCGATCATTAAGAACCGCAGACTTTCTCTACATTTCGAATTGGAATTCAGCTGATTGGGAGACCGGGGTCGTCGAGGGGCGGAACCCTGAATACGATTTTTCGGAATTACCTTGGCCGACAGAACCGGGAGCCTTTTCATACAACATCGACCCGTCGCCAACCAAACAATATCTGCGACTGAACCCTGAAACAGCCAAGCGTTTTGCGAACTTGGCATTTTCTCAAAAGCCCCCCGAAGAACTCTATGATCTAAAACGTGACCCGCAACAATTGACCAACTTGGCTAATTCACCCGAGTACGCACGAGCACAAAATCTTCTCCGTCGAAAATTGACTGCCGAGTTGATCCGCAGCAATGATCCTCGTACACGCATCAAAGGCTATCGCAACCGAAGCCTCGTGGGTTGGCCCATCCGCATCAGCCGTGAACTGCGAGACTCGCAACCCGAAAAGACCGCAACGGCACTCAAGCTGATCAAGCAGCAACTTCAGCACCTGACCTATATTCTCCCTGCAGAATCTCTCGCGATCATTCGAGACGTTCCGATCTGGCTTTCACCACCTTATGACGGAGTTCGTCCAACAGCTGAATACCATCCCGGTGCTGACTGGTTACAACAACAGGGTCGCAGACCTGAATTGGTTGAATGCGTAGAACTGACCAATATCGACATCTTCGCCCGTGAATACAGACGCATGCCCATGCTCATGCTGCATGAACTGGCACATGCTTACCACCACCAGTTCCTGGGTTTTGAGCATCCCGGAATCAATCAGGCTTACGAGCAAGCAAAGGCCAGCGGTAGTTATGAGTCAATTCTACGCGGCAACGGAAGACTTGAACGCGCCTATGGCCTGAACAATTCACGAGAGTACTTTGCCGAAACCACCGAAGCATTTTTTGGAACCAATGATTTCTATCCATTCGTTCGTGCAGAATTACACCAGCACGATCCTCGAATGGAAAAGACCCTAGCTCAAGCCTGGAAGCCGACCAACCCGCTGGCTCATGTTGGGACCCCAACCCGAGTGGTGGCCTTGACCCCGCGTGCCGCTGCCATTGCAGCCCCTGCCCCCCCCAAAGAACCGCAGGTGACCGACTACAAGGTCACCGACATTCCAGAAGCACTGGAACTGGATCCGTTTTACAAGAAGTACATACACGCCTCTGGCTATCCCATTGTTTCATCGGGAGCGGTAAACGACTACGCACTGAAAGAAGCCGCGTTCCTTGTCGACATGATGCTAAAAAAACGTCCCGACATTCGGCAGGCGATGATCGACAGTGGATCCCGCATGATCGTGATCGGCCACAACGAGTTCACTTCAGACATTCCTGAATACAAACACTTGCGTCCGAAAGATTTCTGGGATGCACGAGCGAGAGGTTTGGGGGGATCCCGTCAGGACGCTGTCTGCTCCTGTGCAGAAGAAAACGTACTTGCGTTTCCTGGAGATCCCTACTCGACCGAAAACATCCTGATTCACGAATTTGCGCACAACATTCACTTGCGTGGCTTAGTGAATCTGGACCCCACCTTTGATGACCGTCTACGCAAGTGTTATGACGAAGCGATGAAAAACGATCTTTGGCAATCCAAGTACGCATCCACCAATCATGCAGAATATTTTGCTGAAGGTGTGCAATCATGGTTCAACAACAATCGTCCACCCGATCACGATCACAACCACGTGGACACTAGAAAAGAGTTGATCGAATATGACCCCGGCCTGGCTGCCATTTGCAGAGAGGTCTTTGGTGCAACTGAATTGGCTTATACAAAGCCACAACAAAGGCTGAAGGGGCACATGCAGGGTTATGACCCCAAAAAGGCCCCCACTTTCAAATGGCCCGCGCGACTGAACAAAACAAAACAAAAGATCCGCGACGACATCAAGAAACAGGGCGACGAACGCGAAAAGCCCTACAAAAACTAGTCGTGTGCCCCACGAGCAAGCGAAGGGGGTGGTTACACTGTTTCAAGCACCTGCATTGCTTAACGCATCCAAGCAACTCGCCCCTGCAAGCCAAACCGTCAACGCTGTTACCTGCTCTTGTCTACAGATTCGGTAGATCCTTTGAATTACCCTCTTTCCTGCTTCCAGCTGGCGGCGTTTCTTGTATTCACGCTGCCCGCTACGCTCAGCAAAGCTGACGAACAGAAAACCAGTTTGGCAGCTTCGGCTGCGCCGCCCAACGTGTTGTTCATTGCCGTTGATGATCTGAATGACTGGATCGGTTGCCTGAAAGGGCACCCGCAAACACTTACCCCCAACATCGATCGGCTAGCGGCTTCAGGGACATTGTTCACTAATGCGCACTGCCCCGCTCCCGCTTGCAACCCGTCGCGGTCAGCAATCATGACTGGCATCGCGCCCAACCAATCTGGGCTGTACGACAACCGGCAAAAGATGCGGGAGATACTTCCTACCGCTGACCTGATGCCCAAGCATTTTTCACGCAATGGCTACCATTCACTAGGTTCAGGCAAAATCCTGCACTACTTCATTGATGCGCAATCATGGGACGATTACTACCCGGCCAAAGAAAGTGAGAATCCATTTCCGCGAACGCTGTACCCAAAACAGCGTCCCGTCAACTTGAGCCGCGGTGGTCCTTGGCAATATGTCGAAACTGACTGGGCAGCGTTGGATGCCACCGATGAAGAGTATGGCGGTGACTGGCTCGTGTCCAAGTGGGTTTCAGAGCAACTAGCGGAACAGCATCAAAAACCATTCTTCCTTGCGTGTGGTATCTACCGTCCTCATGAACCATGGTTCGTCCCTCGACCTTACTTTGACAAGTTTCCCCTCGCCCAAATCCAACTGCCGCCGGGCTACCGGGTGGATGATCTTGATGATCTACCAACGGCAGGTCGCAGACGTGGTCCCAACCGGTACTTTGAACACATCCAAGCGGAGAACCAGTGGAAGCAGGGAATTCAGGGCTACTTGGCCTCCATCGCATTTGCGGATGCCATGGTCGGACGAGTGATCGATGCTTTGGAATCTGGTCCCAACGCTGACAATACGATTGTTGTCCTATGGAGTGATCACGGATGGCATTTAGGTGAGAAGCAACACTGGCAAAAATTCACAGGATGGAGAGTCTGCACAAGAGTCCCACTAATCATTCGAGCCCCGGAAGGCTGCCCCGGGCTAACTGCTGGAACCGTTGCCGGCACAAAGTGCGACCAACCGGTGAACCTGCTGAGTCTGTTTCCTACACTGACCGATCTCAGCGGCATCCCCGAAAGCAGCCAAGCCGATGCGCCAAGTCTTCTTCCGCTGCTTGAAGACTCGCAAGCTGACTGGTCACACGTCTCAACCACCTACTTGAACCGCCCAGAAGACTACAGCATCAGCGATCATGACTGGCGATACATCCATTACAACGACAACAGTGAAGAACTGTATCAAATCAGTTCCGATCCACATGAATGGAACAACCTTGCAACGGATCCTCAGCACCTATCGCGTTTGCGGTACTTTCGCTCTCGTGCGCCCAAAGGTTTTCATGAATACGTGCCTATCAGTATCAATGCGATGCCGAAACTTCAATGGAATACGATCACCCAGGAAATGGCTCCTCCATCCAAGCCTGATGGACAGCCTTTCGATTGCTACTTTGTAAATCGCAGAACAGACGAGCTTGAGTTGTTCTGGATCAGCCCCGCGGGCAAGCCACAGAGCTACGGAATCCTGTCCCCCAATGTTCCCAAACGTCAAAATACGCGCCCCGGAGCTGTTTGGATGGTAGCTGACCAAGAGGGGCAGAACTTGGGGTTTTTCAGGGTAGGCGACCGGGGTTCGCGAGCCATTGTCCCGGCAGTACCCCAAACCCAACTTGCTCCGAAAAAGTAGCCAAGCCCACTGCCTGAACACTTGGTCAGACCGATCGGACAGAATCTGCGGACGGCCAAGCTGTCCGCACGTCCCCGCACCCTGCCTGAAAGATGCGTTTGAACGCAGGAAATCAAGGCCAACAGATTTTCAACCAACAGCAGAACGAGGCTCACCTAGGCATAAACACCTTCCCCAAAGCTTGGAAAACTGAACCTGTTTCGCAGCATTTCGTATTATACTTCTCGCTTACACACCATCGAAGCTTGGGTCAAAAAGGCCCGTTACACCACGATCTGCCCCGTATGAACACCCTGATGCGCAGCCTACTACTCGCCTTATGTTTCCTCGGTACTGTCACTCTCGTTTCTGCTGAAGAGCGGATTTGTCGCTATTGCGAAGAGGGGCG
>Ga0315315_10004377_pt1 | contig 13011 bp, 9 predicted proteins | sample M140m3416metaG_FD_203699 | JGI IMG/M metagenome (GOLD analysis project Ga0315315, IMG submission 203699) | Ammonia-oxidizing marine archaeal communities from Monterey Bay, California, United States - M1 40m 3416 | ecosystem: Environmental > Aquatic > Marine > Intertidal zone | place: USA...
TCACGATTGATCCCGGCTTTCCCATCCTCACCGGCATTTTCTACTGGATCGCGGGCCCAAACACACTCGTCGTCCGCATGTTCAACTGCATGTTCGCCACGTTCATGCTGCTCTACGTCTATCGAACCGCACGCCTCTTTTTCGATGAAGAGAAGATCGCCCGCATCGCTTGTCTACTGGTCGCATTCCTCCCTTACACGATGACGATTGCGATCAATCATCGAAAAGAACCACTCGTCACCCTACTTTCGGTCTTCATTTTCTATCACTCCAGCCGGTTCATCCGGTTTGATCGGACCTGGGGGATCTCCGCGCTCTTAGCTGCATTCGGTCTCTTTACGATCTTCTTCTTTCGAAGCGGATTTGTCCTTCCCTTCATAGGAATCCTTTTTCTCTGTTATGTAACTTCGTCGCAGTCCACCGCACGCTCGATCGCACTCGCCATACCCACCATCCTGATATTTGCTGCCGTCCAGTTTCTCATTTCCGATGATGTCTCGATCAGCATCGCCTCCAGCAGTGAGCGTATTCAGGGCAAGATTTTCAACTCCGCCGAAATGGCTGAAGTGGGCGGCCTCGCCCGATTCGCTCGCATGACCTCTATCTTTCAGATTTACAAGCTTCCTTTAGCGACTGTGCTTGCGCTCATTCTTCCCTTCCCCCCTTATTTGTCGGGACTGCTCCCCGCGGTCCTACTCTCTTGGACAAACCTTCTGAACCTCGCTTTCCTGCCGCAGATGATCGGAGGCGGCATGGCCGTCTTTCGCGAACCGGGTTGGAAAACCCGAATTCCAATCCTGCTGTTCCCGGGCATTTTCCTGGTACTGATCGGTGCGACTCATCTCGGTGTCGCGCGATATCGCGAAACGATTTTCCCGGCGCTGCTCATCCTCGTGGCCGTCGGGCTCCATCGAGGCACAAGCATCTTCCTAAGAGGGACGGTCTATGGAACGCTCGCTGCACTCGCCTTCATCGTCTACTTTGCTCGGTTCGGCTAGGCGCTGCGCCGCGAGGTCAGTTGCGCCCTCTCCTCATCACCTCATCGAGCGCAAGATGAAGACACAAATCCTTGCCTCGCGTCGCTTTTATTCTTTCGCTTCGCTCGTGTCCGCAAGCGGGTATAATCTCTCCTTGGAGCACCGCTCGACTGGTTCCAAAAGATCTCCTGGAGAATCACATGGCCCGCAAAATCGTATTTCTCGAGGCGAACGAAATTCCGTCACGAGTCCTCGACTTTTACATGACCGAGAACCCGGACTCGAACCTCAGCCGGAACATCCCGCTTTGTCGCCGCTATGAAACCGTCGCCGCGGACACCTGCGCGCTCTCGCCCTGGATCACCTGGCCGACGCTCCATCGCGGCGTCAACAACGAATCCCACGAACTCCTCCATTTTGGGCAGGACCTCACCCGGGCTGATAAGCAGTTCCCGCCGATCTGGAAGTTGTTGATGGAGAATGGCATCCGGACGGGTGTCTTCGGACCGATGCATTCGTCGCCTCTACCTAGAGATGCCGCGAAATACGATTTCTTCTTGCCCGATACCTTCGCGCATACGCCTGATAGCCATCCCGACTCCCTGACTTCTTTTCAGGATTTCAACCTGACGATGGCACGAAACTCGCCGCGCAATGTCTCGCGCTCGATCGACTTTGGAACGCTGCTTGGCTTCCTCGGCCGGGCGCCCTTCATTGGTCTGCGCCCCACAACTGCGTTTTCGGTCCTTCGCCAACTGATCGACGAACGCCGCAACAGCTGGAAATCGACTCGACGGCGCACCTATCAGCCAGTGCTCGCCTTCGACCTCTTCATGGCCCAGCTCCAGCGCAAGCAACCTGAGTTCAGCAATTTCTTTACAAACCATGTCGCTTCAGCAATGCATCGATATTGGGCCGCGCTCTTCCCCGAAGACTTCGACGATCTCGAACTCGACGAGGCCTGGCAGAATCGCTACCGCGGAGAGATCTCTTTTGCGATGGGGTGGACGGACGATTTCTTTGGTCGCCTCGTCCGATTCGCCGATGCCAACCCGGAGTATCTGGTCGTCATGGCGTCGAGCATGGGGCAATGCGCATCGAGCGGTAAGCGGCTCGATACTCAACTCTATCTCCGTGACCCGCAAAGCCTCATGGCCCGCGCCGAGCTCTCAGAAGACCAATGGGAACGCAGACCCGCAATGGACCCAACCGTAAGTCTCTACGTTGCGATTGAACAAGCGGAGCGTTTCGAGACTTTCCTGAAAAGCATGACAATCCAGGATCAGCCGATCGAATACGCCGTTAAGGAAGGTGGATTTTTCGATCTCGTCTTCGGTCAGATCAACCTCGATCCGGCAGTGGACAAGCTTCATATAGATGGCCAGGAAGTCGCATTCGAGTCCGTTGGATTTGAGCGCACAGCCGTTGAGGACGAAGCGGGCAGTACCGGATATCACATCGCGGACGGGATCCTGACGATCTATGATCCGCAAGACCGGTCGAACAAAACCGGAATCGGCCAAGCTTCGACGACGGATCTCGCGCCGGCGATCCTCGACCATTTCGGCGTGACCGTGCCGGGTTACATGAATTCGCCGGGCGCAATTCAACTCCACTCCTAGCCTAACGTCCGGCAAGAAAGACTCGTCCACTTGGCACGCGGAACTGACGACATCACCCAAAACGAAGGCTTCCCGCTAGAACCTCTCATCCGAACGATTCCGGACTACCCCAAAGCCGGCATTCAGTTTCGTGATATCACGACACTACTCTCCGACCCGGCAGGTCTGCGTGCCTCGATCGATCGCATTGCTAAGCGGTACGCCTCGGCACAGATCGATTGCGTCGCGGGCATCGAAGCGCGAGGATTCATCTTCGGAACGGCGGTCGCCTACGCCCTCGGCGTGGGATTCATTCCCATCCGGAAATCAGGCAAGCTCCCGGGCGAAACAATTGGACGAGACTTCGTACTCGAATACGGTGAGGACCGCATCGAGATCCACAAAGGAGCGATCGAGCCGGGGCATCGCGTTCTGCTCGTCGATGATCTGATCGCCACGGGTGGAACCGCCGAAGCCGCGCTCGAGCTCCTCAAGGAAATCGAAGCCGTCGTCGTCGAAGCAGCCTTTGTCGTCGCCCTCCCTGACCTCGGCGGCATTCACCGCCTGCGCAAGACCGGGGCCGACGTCTTCTGGCTCAGCGAATTCGCCGGCGACTAGCGCCTCCCGAGATCTGCAATGCGCATCGACAATCTCCCCATGCGAACCATTTGGCACGAAGAAGCAGGCGGCCCGGTCACTCTCATCGACCAGACCGCGCTACCCCATCGGCTCGTCCTCCACAAACTCCATACCCTCGAAGAAAGCTGCGAAGCGATCCGAACAATGCGCGTCCGCGGCGCACCTCTGATCGGCGCGACCGCCGCACACGGCCTAGCGATTGCGCTTGCCGCTGACTCCTCTGACGACCATCTCAATCAAGCCTACACAGACCTGCTCGCGACGCGTCCAACCGCAGTCAACTTGCGCTGGGCGCTTGACCGGGTTGTCTCCCTCGTTCGCCCCGCAGCAAAAGCAGAACGAGCTGCCATCGCCTTTCGCGAAGCAATTCAGATTTGTGACGATGATGTGCGCATTTGTGAAGCGATCGGCGAAACGGGCCTGCCTCTGCTTCGCACTCTCCAGGGGAAGAACCCCGAACGCCCGGTCCAGGTTCTCACGCACTGCAACGCGGGCTGGCTTGCAACGGTTGATTGGGGAACGGCTCTCGCTCCGATCTACAAGGCGCATGATGCTGGGATTCCTGTTCATGTTTGGGTAGATGAAACCCGACCTCGAAACCAAGGAGCCAGCCTGACTGCATTCGAACTCCGCCAGCACGGCGTCCCCCATACTGTCGTCGTGGACAACGCAGGAGGGCACCTGATGCAGCGCGGAAAAGTCGATGCCGTAATCGTCGGGAGCGATCGGACTACCGCTGGCGGCGATGTCTGCAATAAAATCGGAACCTATCTTAAGGCCCTCGCCGCCCAGGCTCATAAAATCCCCTTCTATGTTGCGCTTCCAAGCTCCACAATCGACTGGGAAATACGGGACGGAATTGCGGACATCCCGATCGAAGACCGAGATCCAAGAGAAGTTCGGGAGATGGAAGGAGAATCATGCGATGGCCAGATCACACGCATAACACTCTTTGGCGAAGACACGCCGGTCGCCAACCCGGCATTTGACGTCACCCCAGCTTCCCTCGTTACCTCACTCATCACCGAGCATGGCATATTCGAACCCAACGTCTCGGATCTAACGCGCCTCGCGAAAATGCTCTGAGCCCCAAGTCCGCCATGGAAATGTGGCCCAGTTTCATGACGCCACGAGAAAACCGCGGCAACGATCGAGGCCAGCAGGTCGAGCGAGCGAGCCCAGGGTTATTCTTCGTAACCCAGCCAACTGAGTGTCGGTGCGATCCAATTCATCATGCGCTGCATGTCTTCATCGCTCGCCTGCCCTTTTCGGCTCCCCTGACGCTCTTGCTTAAATCGGCTTTCGTACTCCTCCCACACCTCGTCCGCATCGGAGAGTTCGCAAAATCGCAAGACCTCGCGAATCAACTCGGGCGAAAAGTCCTCAAGGCGACACTCCATGTAGTCATCTGCCGCTAAGCGACGTCCCTGATAACACGCGGACTCGACGCAGGTGCGCCACTGAATCGCGCAAACCTCAATGAGTTCAAGCTCTTGAGCCAATTGTAATAGACCCGGAATCTGGGGTCCCCATATCCGCCGGCCCACGATGGGCGACATCGATTCAGGCAACGCACGTCTGAGCAATTCCTTTGCGTAATAGGGAGCCCGCTTCCAGTCGACTTCGCGAAGGCGCCGCTGTAGCTGCTTGCGTCCGATCCCCACGGAAAAGCGCTGCCAATGATCCCTAATAGAAACGGTCGACTCGCGCCCATCTCGAATGATATGAACGATTCGAGCGTTCGGATACACCGCCTTGACAAAATCCAACCGAAGCGAGTTATGCGGACTCTTTTCGACGAAACGCTGCTTGGATGCTCTAAGTGTCTCCGCGGCGAATGCATTCCGGATGAAGTTCTTGACTTTCGGTCGTGCATCGCCTCGGGAAAGCATGTCCGTTTTTCGTTCGTTGCCATGTCGCCAGGTCACGCGAGGCTCGCCTATCAAGTGCAAGTCAGGGTGTGCCTCCAACAGCCTACTAAGCAGGGTCGTTCCCGAACGAGGCGCACCTACGATGATAACTGGACGATCCAGATTCTCGCCTTTTATTGAGTCCCTAGCACTCATTTTCGCGCTCCCGCCGACGCCATCATCGAAAGTGTGATCCGCGAAGTCGAGCGAATCTCTTCCATCGACATAACGGCTCCGCTCGAGTTCCGCACCGCATCCACGAAGGCCTGCACGGCGCCCGCCTGACCCTTGTCCTGATTGAGCCCCTTAAGCTTCTTGCCCCCCGGCAAAGTCGTCACCCGGAAGTTTTCACAAATCGCGCTCTTCCCATCCGCATGCACTTCCCAGCGTTCCTTCGGAAGCTCCGTACTCGCGTTCGCCAGATAGGAGATCGAAGCCGTCGAACCGTCTGGGTACGAAACTAATGCCATCATGGAGTCTTCGTTTTCAGGATCGCGCCCGAGCGCACTCGTCTGCACCCCATTCGGAATCTGGCCGACGAGATACGTACATAAGTCCACAAAATGACAGGCCTCGCCTATGATGCGGCCGCCGCCGACGGCGGGGTCGGTGAGCCAAGTTCCGCCCGGGGTGGCTCCCGCCACGATCACGTACTGAATGGCCATCGGACCTGCTCGGTGCGAAAAAGCTTCGCGTACCGCGCGCGCGTGAGAAGAGAAGCGGCGGTTATATCCGACGATCAAGACGCCGTCCGTCTCCTCCGTGGCTCTCGCCACCGATTCAACTTCTTCCATCGTGAGTCCCACAGGCTTCTCGAGCCAGACCGCCTTACCCGCCCGAAGTGCCGACTCCGCAAGCTCCGCATGCGAGTCATGGGGCGTGGTAATGAAGACCAGATCGACCCCTTCGTCCGCGAACACCGTACTTGGATCGGTACCGCATTCCGCGAAGCCGAATCGTTCTGCCGTTCGTTTGCCCGAGGGGCCCGTAGAGGTCACCACCGTCTTGTGTTTCAAGCCAGAGGTCTTTTCAAGAATCGGTAACAAGACCGCCTTCGCATAATTGCCGGCGCCCACGAAGCCCACACCCAGGTCTCCCGTCGCACGCGAAGACGCTGCCGAGGTCACTCCCACTTTTAAGAACTGGCTCCGAGCGCGATTCACGTCCTCGCCGTACCGGAAGACCGCAGCAAGCGCCTTCCGCTCGCCCTTCGCTAACAGCTCATAAGTCTCGGTCGCTGCATCGAACTCGACTGTTTCTAGATCCATTTTCAAGGGATCCACCGAGCCCCGTGCAGCGAGGTCCACAAAAGCCTGTAGGTTGCGCTGTTCCGTCCAGCGGACGTAGGCGATCGGGTAATCGAGGCCGACTTCTTCGTAGCGGCGATCGTAGCGGCCGGGGCCGTAGGACATGCTCATGCGCAGTTCGAGTTCTTTGTCGTAAAAGCTCCGGCGATCGAGATCCATTGCCGTCGCGCCCACCGCAACAACGCGGCCCTTATGTCGACACAGATCCGCAGCAAGCTGGATCGGCGCCGAACTATCAGAAGCCGCGGTCACAATCGCAAGATCGGCGCCGTGGCCGCCGGTTGCGTGTGCCAGAAAGGGAGCGTGATCATCCCCAGGCGCAGCGCCGAAATCCATCCCCTGCTCAAGAGCCTGCTCAATCCGCTTGGGATCAAGATCGATTCCGTATACTCGGCAGCCATTCGCAAGCAGGAGCTGAACCGTCAGCTGCCCGATCAGCCCCAGACCGATCACGGCCACGACTTCGCCTAATGTCGGATCTCCTACGCGAAGACCCTGCATTGCGATCGCGCCCAGCGTCGCAAACGCGGCGCGGTCGAGGCTCAAACCTTCCGGCACATGCGCCGTCAGATTCTCCGGCACGACGATCAGTTCTGCATGATTCGCATAGCCCGCTCCCGCGCAGGCGACGCGGTCACCGGGAGCAAAAGCGGTCACACCCGCCCCGACCTCCTCCACGATTCCTGCACTCGCGTAGCCAAGCGGCTGGGGCGCATCGAGTTTATTCACCACCGTGCGATAGGTCGGAAGCGGTCCCTCGTGCTGCAGCTTTCGAATCACTTGCTTCACGAGATCGGGGCGACTGCGCGCTTTGCCGAGCATCGATTTACGAGCGAAATCCATCGCCATCTTTTCGGTGCCGGGCGACATCACGGAATGCACGTTTCGCACGAGCACCAGCCCCGGCCCAACGGCGGGCGCTGGCACTTCAACGATCTCAAGCGCGCCCGAGCGAGCATTCTGCAAAATCTGCTTCACATTTTTCCCCTAGTCACCTAGCGCCGCCGAGTTCAACGTGCCCGATCCAACCCGCATGCGCTTCGAACGGATCCGAAGCAGAAATATCATCGAGAGTTCGGTTGGCGACCGAGCCCCCCTGACTCGCGACTTCGCCGACTTCGACATCTGCCGCAGAGTGGACCGCCGTAATTCGCGGCCCCTCATCCTTCATAGGGCCAGCGACTGTCGGAAGCTTCTTCTCATCGAACCCCATCAAGCGGATCGCAACAAGGTCAACGCCCACCGGATCTGTCCCGGCAATCACAGCGCCAAGCTTCACATCCGAAGGCGCGAGCGGTCCCTCTCCCTCTCCGGCCAGAATGCCGTCGATGATCGTGAGAACCGTTCGGACGGGCTTCGGCGCATCGAGATGTAGGCCGTTCGCGTCGCTGTAATAAAGGCACCGATTCAGATCGCAGCACATGCGCCAAGTCGTACGGTTTCCATACCAGTTGCCGGCTCGAATGAACTGATCGCCCCGGGCGGCCGTCTCGACCTTGCGCGCCATCTGAAAGAACTTGAGGCCCTTCCCCTTGGCAAGCAGCGGCCGCGCGATCTCCGTCGCTTTGCTGCGGACACGATCGATCCATTTGCCCTGCGGAAACTCGTCGCCGCCCTCGCCGACCGGCCCGAGACTATGATGCGGGAGCCAGTTCTTGTCGCCGTTGATCCCAACCATGTTCTTGATCGCCAGCGTGACGCCCGTCTTCTTATGCGTCTTCAACTTCGGCAGATTGATCACGAGATCCGCGGACAGCACCGTCTCCGAAAGCAAGTAGGCATTGCGCCCGCCACTATGATGTTCGGCGGTCGGTCCGGGATCGTAATCGGCACCGCGGAAACGGTTAGGGTCGAGCCCCGAGCCCGTAAAAAAGCTTTCGTCGCCGAGATCCACAGCGCGGTAGCCCGCCGGATCACCAGGCAGCGTTTTTCGCTCATCGATAATGCCGTCCTTAAAAATAACGGCTTCGCGGCGAAGGTCGATCACTTCAAGCTCGCGACCTAACACCCTATCGTAGACCGCAACGATCTCGTCGAGCCCAACGATCTTGCGAATCTGTTCGAAGTCGCAGTCCATCTGCGGCGCTTCCGCTATCACCACGCTGCCTTCGGGACCCGCGGCGATCATGGCGTAGTCGGCAACCGCACGAATCACGGCGCCATGCGTAATCACACTATCGACCGTTCCGCCGCGACCGTCGTCCGCGGGATTCCAATGTCGAATCAGGTTCGGCTTAAGCACGATGCGCTTGCCTGCCGGAACGAGATCACCAATTGGATTCCATTCGGGCGTTCCAAAGCGGGCGTCATCCAGACCAAGGCCGTGCAACGCGTCGCGCACCGCGGCATAGACTTCGTTGAACGGACCTTCACCCACGCGATCGCTCAGCAAGCGTTCGATCTCGGGATAACTCTTCCCCGGTCCCCAAGGTGCGGCAATGCCGTCATAGCCCTGCTGGCAATGGCCCAAACCCACGCGAATCATCGAGCGCTCCTCCCCACAGCGGACTTGACCGCGCGAAACTTGCCATTGCTCTCACGCGGAATCTCGTCGACGCGCTTGAGTTCAACGCGGATCTCGTCTCCGAGCCGCAAACGTATTTCTTTAATTAAACCCGCTTCGGCGCGCTCGTCAAAAGACGCTTTCGGTACGACGAGCACATCGATCGACTCTGTCGTCTGCTGCAGAATCTGCGCTTCCGCCACGTCGAGCTGGTCCTTGAAAATATGGTCGAGTCGCCCCACCCAGCGCCCATCCGGCGTCACTACATAGTCCTCAACCCGACCATCTACGTCGAGGAAGACCTCACCGGGTCGGCCGCAATCGCAGGGGCGTTTCAGCCGCGTGCCCACGTCGCCGACGCGGTATCTAATAAAGGGCGTCGCATCGTTCCCGAGTCCCGTCACGAGCAATGGCCCCCGGACGTACTCAGCGGTCTCTTCCTGCACTTCAACCTCGACGATGCCGAACTCCATGTCGACATGCAGACGTCCATGCGTACAGCCAGTCATCGAAACGGCGAACTCGCTCGTCCCGTAGCGATCCAGAATCGGAGCTGCAAAAGCCTCCTCTATCACCTCCCGATGAAAAGCGAGAAGCGACTCCGAAGAAGGAAGAACCGCCTTAATGCGGCCGGCCGGAAGCGGGCGACCCTCTTTAAGCATGGCTCGACCTAACAAATGGAACGAAGACGGATAGCCCTGCACGTACACACCCGGCAAAGAATGCAGCGCCTCAACGTACGCGGGCAGATTCTCTTCCGTCATATGATAGAGCGAGAAAAGCGTTTGCTTCGTCCACGAATTCTGTCGCCAAAACGGCGGCCGACTCTGTTTAAGAGGAACAAGAAGCTGGCCGCCGAAAGAGAAGTGGGGATCGTGGAGGCCGATCCCAGCGTTATGCCGAAGTCTCCAAACCGCGGCGTATTCTTCAGCAAGCGCCTCGGACGTGTACCAAAGGGGAAGTGCTGTCCCCGTCGTCCCGCTGGTCTTTCCACGAATTAGCTTCTCAGTCGGAATATCGGACGCGATCAGCGATTCCGGCGCATCGCGATAATCTGCTTTTTCAAGCACGGGGAATGCGGCGAGGATCTCGCCGATGCCCTTCGCTGCGTCGACGTTGGCTGCAAACTCGGGCAGTTTCATGGCCGCGTAATGCGGAGAAAAACGTCGAGCACGATTCGCGAGCTGAACGAGTCGTGCTTGTTGCAGCGTCTCGAGTACCTTTGTCGAACTAGCGCCAGTCTTCACCCAAGCGTTCAGGGTCTTATGGAAATAGGGTGTAAACCGCGACCGAGCACGCTGCCAGCCAGCATAGGTGCACGCGGCATTCTGGATCGAGATCGGCATGAGGTCGTAAGGTCGGATCATCGGCTCAGTTTATCAGCTCGCCTATCAAGATCGTTCACCGCATTGCAGCGAACGAAACTCTGACGCGTTTCGCGCCTAAGATTCAGGGAGCCGCTTGCTCCTTGATCGAGACTTCTGCAACCACCGGAAGGTGATCCGAAGCCTTGCGGGCTGCAGGGGTATCGTGCTCGCACACCTCAACGACGTCAGCGTTTCGTGTGTAGATCCGGTCTAGCGCCAGCAAAGGCCGGCCTGAGGGAAAGCTCGCCGGCCAATTGAGGTTGTGATGAAGCCCGAGCGCCTCGTCGAGTTCCTGCGAACCCTTGCAGTTTCGCCAAGCATTCATGTCCCCCATCAAAACCGCAGGGCCTGAGTTCAGCGCCGGATGCTCCATCAATGACTGCACCTGGCGATGTCTCGTTCGGTCCACCAACGAGAGATGCGTGGCGACGACGCCGAGGGATACACCGGAATGTCCGACCTGCGCCGCGAGTGCGCCGCGCTTTTCGATCCGCGAATAAGAAATATCGATCACCGAGATCGCCGTGATCGGAAAGCGAGAAAGGATCGCGTTACCGAGCTGACCGCGTCTATGTGTGCGAGTCGCCGCGAAGGCAAGATGAAGATCGAGCTCTTCGCAGAGCTGACTGAGGGGGTCAACAGCCGGCTCGGTATCTGCCTCGAAAGGACGAAGCACTTCCTGCAAGGCGATCACGTCCGCTTCGAGCTCCGAAATAACAAATCCAGCGCGGGCAACATCGGGCTTGGCCCGACCGTTGACACCCTGCCATCTATGAACGTTGTAAGTCGCTACGCGAACGGAGTCGGACATCATCACAGGGGGTATCGGTCGTCTGGGGCTCATGACGAAGCATAAATGTGGCTCAATTGGCCCCAGCCGCGAGGAGTTCACAGAATCACGGGCTTGAACGCCAAGATCCTTCACCCGCTGCACGGATTGGTCACGAGCGCGGCGGGCAAATCCAGCGGCGCGCGCTCCCGCCTCTGAGGCGCGATCACCAGCGCGGTTCGCCCGACCCCGAAGACCGGGACCGCTGCGGGATTTCTTCCCGGCCTGTTTCTTGCGCGCTGCCAAATTAGGCTTCCTTCGACTCAGTCAAGAGCAGAGGGTTATTCACCCCAATTTAATCTCAATTGGACCGAGAGCCGACCTCGCGCCCACGATCCGTCTCGATTTCCGTCACAGGCGACGCAATCGCCTCTCTCCTAACGCTTCCGGGCGAAACCTAGATCCCATTCGGCGGCCTCGAAAATTCGATGGCTTGCCCGCAGCGCGTCCCGACACCCCACGGAGCGCTCACCGGCGGCACCGCCCCCAGGCTCAAGCCCTCTCCGCCCGGAGAGTAGCCGATCCGGACTCTCTGAAGATGATCCCTTCGGGGCATGACTTCGTGATGACAGGCGGCCTCCCTTCAGCCTGAGCGCATCTCTTGCTCTTCTTGGTCTCGACCCATCTCGCCAGGCCAGATCTTCCCTTATATCTGGCTCGCGCTGCCCGGACCCATGTCCAACAAAAATGCCTGGAAGATGATTCTTCAAAAGAATGACACCGCGCCCAACCACCCTGACATCGGATCATCCGCGCGGAACGTCTCGATCCATCACCGTTTGACGTTCCGCGCGACGTGCATTCGCGATCGATTCGTCACAGATCTTGCGAAGCGCCTTGGACAGGACCGGCAACACGCGATCGGACGTGCTGTAACCCGAAACCGATTTCACGTACGCCTTGAGCTTGCTCGCGACGACGAGGATTTCGCCAACGTCGACGACGTCGCCATGAACCGTGGCTCCGGGAGGAGCACCGGCCGGTGCTTTGCGCGTGCGCTTTGCGCCCTCTTGCGGCTCAGCGGTCTTCGGCGCTTGGGCTTCGATGGCCCATGCTTCCCTATGCCGCTCCGTTGGCAGATGAACTTCCCAGCAATCGACATTGCAGAACACGAGCGAGGTTCGCTTGCGGTTGCATGTCGAGACGCTGCAGACCCAATGAATCTCACCAAGTGCGATCTCGTTTTTGCATGCGCTGCACCGTCGCCAGAGTTCGGGCATTTTCGTTAGCTCCCCTTCAAAGTGACCGTGGAACGCACGTTCCTTGAATCCACTTGCCTGTAAGGATAGGCACAAACCGCCTTTGACGAAGCACGCTCGAATTACCGGGCCATATACGGCCGTCAAAAGCTCCGCAGAAACAGCCCTGCGAGGCGGTGCTCCAGTACGGAGCGAGGCTCGAAGGCACAGCCCCTGGTTCGTCCCGATCTGACGCGTCGTAATAATGACGCGATCACGCAGACTTATAAAGCGCCTGACTCCGGATGCCTCACAATCAGCCGGTCGTCTCGTAACTCTTCGGGACCAAGCTATCCTCCGCCGGCCCGGCGGTGCGCCCCGCTCCCCTTGCCGGTGGCTCGATTCTCAGACGAAGCAAATCCGTGCTTCCTGCGTCGGGTGGGGAGAGATTCGGCATCGCCGCTCGTCGTATCTGAATGGTGCACAGGAGACCCCCTCGCGCGTGCCCGAACTTTTGCTGTCGCTCCTACTGGTTTTGATTGGATGTGCGCTTTTGTACATCGGCGGCGACATGCTTGTGTCGGCATCTACGTTCATCGCTAACCGAATCGGCATGAGCCCGATCGCCATCGGCGCCACTGTCGTCGCCATCGGCACAAGTGCGCCTGAATTTTCGGTCAGCCTCGACGCCGCCCTCTCG
>Ga0315315_10004380_pt1 | contig 13008 bp, 25 predicted proteins | sample M140m3416metaG_FD_203699 | JGI IMG/M metagenome (GOLD analysis project Ga0315315, IMG submission 203699) | Ammonia-oxidizing marine archaeal communities from Monterey Bay, California, United States - M1 40m 3416 | ecosystem: Environmental > Aquatic > Marine > Intertidal zone | place: USA...
TCTTAAACCTGTAGAAAGACATAGACCTATTGAAAACAATCGATTTGGTGATCTTAAACCTGTAGAAAGACATAGACCTGTTGAAAACAATCGATTTGGTGATCTTAAACCTGTAGAAAGGCATAGACCTGTTGAAAACAATCGATTTGGTGATCTTAAGAGAGACTCAAGACAAGAACCTTTAAGAAGACCTCCTAGATTAAACTCAAGATTTGAAAGTTTAAAACCGAATGAAGAATCTTTTAGAGAACAAAGAAGAGAACCAAGAAGAGAAAGATTTCGACAAACGGGACCAGTAGAAGAAAAATTTCGACAAATGGGAAGTTCTGAAGGAATGTTTAATAATTTGAGTATTAAAACAAAACAGAATAAAAAGAAAAAGAAAAAGAAAAAGAAAAAAGTTATTTATGAAGAAGAGGAAGAAGATCTTGTTAAAGAAGATTATAATTCAACAATGCAAATGTTAGGTAATTTTTATCCTAAAGAAGAAAGTGAAGAAGAAGATAATAGTGCATGGTAATAAAGAGACGTATCAATTACAAAAATATTTATATAATATTAAATTACAAATATGAAAGACACAATAAAAACTCCCGAAATAAAACCAAAAAAAAAAGTACTACCATATATTTTCAAAAAACCTTCTTTTTTAAAAAATGAAAAAGACAAAATTCAAGAGATTTGTAAAAAACTTTACGGTTACAAAGTTTTAAAAGAATGTACTAAATACAAGACTGTACAAAAACTTGTAGAAATACGAGAAAGCCGTAATACTAAAAAGGCTGCAGATGTTTTAAAATACCAATTGAAACAACTTTCTATATTAGCTGAATTCAAGAAAGAAAAATCTGTAACTGAATACAACTTTTATAAAAAATTAGAACATGTATTAAGTACACTTTTTCTAGAGAAAGGAGAGCCTTATTGGTATAAAATGTTCGAATCTAGTGGACATTCTCCAGTCATCGTTCTTAGTGACTTACATAATGCAGGTTGGTATTATGTTGCAAAAAAAGAAATACCTGATATTTGGAAACATTGTTTACTTAACGATTTAGGTATATTTTCAGAAGAAGAAAATAAAAAAATAGTAGGTATCATAGGTACATTCATTAGTTATACAACAATACCTGAAGTTCACTATATTTAATCGAGAGACGTAAAATGAGTAAATTACCAGGTAAATGGAAAGAAATAAGGAAATGAAACAATATATTTTGGAACATTAGTAAATAGACGTACGAAAACGAATAAAATAACTAATAAAACAAATAAAATACAAAATGGCATCATTAACAGAAAATTATAATGAATTACAATTTACACCAAAATCTTGGGAATTTGTCTCAAGTATGGAAAATTTCCCTTTTGACAAACTTCCACAAAAAGGAAGTGGTTCAAGAGGAATTTGGACCATGAAAGATGTAAAAGAAATTTTACCAAAACCTGAAAAAAAGAATTCTTTTGGAATTTTTGCTTCAAAAGCTGCAAAAGAATTATTTGAAGAAAATAATTTATCACCAGAAGTTCTCAAAGATCCATCTGGTAAAAATGGGTTTACAATAAAAGATATAAAAGCATCTTTGCCAAAACCTGAAAAAAAGAATTCTCTTGGAATTTTTGCATCAAAAGCTGCAAAAGAACTCTTTGAAAAAAGTGGGTTATCACAAAATCTTCTCAAAGATCCATCTGGTACTAAAGGAGGATATACTACAAAGGATATTAAAAAACTTTTACCAAAATCAGAAAAGAAGAATTCTCTTGGAATTTTTGCATCAAAAGCTGCAAAAGAACTCTTTGAAAAAAGTAATTTAAAGAAAGAATCTTTAAAAAGTCCATCTGGTACTAAAGGTGGATTTACTACAAAGGATATTAAAAAACTTTTACCAAAACCTGAAAAGAAGAAAAAATTCTTTGCTTCAAAAGTTGCAAAAGAACTCTTTGAAAAAAGTGGTGATTTAGAAAATATTGAAAAAATTTTAAAAAAAAATAAATCTATAAACAAAAAGGGTTTATATACTAAAGCTGAAGTAGAAAAAGCTATATTAATAAACACAATAAAAAAAGAACAAGACTAAGTGAATAGAGACGTAAGTATAAAAAAAATAATAATAAAAAATGGAACGAATAATACAAATTGTAAAAAATATATGGAATGTAAGAAATGTAGATATAGAAGGATTTCGATATAAATTAATCGAATCTTTAAGACTACAGTGTGATGGTAGTCAAGCTAATATACAGAAGTTAAAAGATTTATTAGAACATTTAGTGTGTTTAGCAATTTTAAAAAAAAGAGAATGTATTCATAAATATACAGCTTATAAAAATTTATGTCACATCTTAACAAATATTTACGAAGATGTAGGTTTACCTAGTGATGTTAAAGACTTTTTTAATTTTGGAAGTCGCAACGAAAGGGCAATTAATAATATTATGAATGAATTAAATAGTTGGCCAAATTCAGGGAATAGTAGATGGATTCCATACACTTGGAGAATGTGTAAACTTCGTATAATATCAGGTATTGGAAAAAAATCAGTTATGAATATTGTTCATTTCTATGCTTACGGAACACTTCCAGAAATAAATAATAATATTCCTTTGTATTCTCCTACTTTCCCTAGTTATAGAAATAATCGAAGAAGAGAATCTCAGAAAGATATTCTTATTAGACAATTGCAAAGTAGTGTAGAAATTTTATCACTTGAAAATAGGTCTTTGAAAGGAAGCGAAGAAATTTCTGAATGTACAATATGTTTAGAATCAGAAGGAACAATGATACCTACAGTATGTGGTCATAGTTTTCATACAAATTGCTTGATGGAGTGGTTGAATAACCACAATAGTTGTCCTGTATGTAGGCATAATTTAGTAACAGAATAAGAGAAAGAGACGTAAAATGAATATTATTTATTATAAAGTCAATGGAAGTATAAAAGATTGTATATCAATCGAAGGTTATTATTTTGAGCAAAAAAGACACTTTGTTTGTAGAATAGAAAAAATAAAAGACCATAATGTTTTCAGACCTATTTTTCCCGGGTCTACTATAGTACTAAAGGACAATGATGATTTCTATAGTATCTACATAGATTTATATTTTTCTGAGAGAATACCTCCTGGAAAGCAAATAACATTTGATTACAATAATCATAATATACCTGTTACTATTTATATGACTATGATAGGAATGATAGTTACTGTTTTATAGGAGGTTTATATTTTTTAACAAAAACATCAACACATAATACAGAAGCCATTAAACTTCCCCATTTCAACCAAAAGAAACCTCCATCTGCGTGCCCAGTTCCCCAACTATTTTGAATTCTCCAAAAACCATCTTTCCATCCTACTATTAATATAGCATGACCACCTTCTAATTTATTATTTTTATTATTTACAGATGCTGCATCATGTTCATATGGTCTTTTTGAAAGATCATTTTGGATAGTATCATAAACACGAAAACTTCCACTTACCGCTCCGTATTTATAAATAGCTCTTTTAATATTATCAATAAATAATGAAGTAGAATCTCCATTGTTAGAAATTACTTTAAAACTAGACAGTCTAAATTGATTATGTTCTTTTTGTAATAATTTATTTTCTTTATTGATACAGGATTTTTCTATCCTAGTTTTTTCTTCTTTTGTACATTGGTTACAAAAAACGTAAGGTAAATCTTTCCAATGAGTAATGAATGAAAATTCTTTGTATGCGTTCGTTAATAAATCGTATACCCATTGATATACCCACCAACCTTTACAAAATGGATGTTTTCTACATGCAAGTAACATTTGAGGTGACAGTTTCATTTTTTTAGTTGGAAACTTATCTTTGTGTTTATTCCTTAAATAATTAGTAGTTATTAAAGCTGTAAGTGTAAATGCTGTACAAGAACCACAATTTTTTTGATTCAATACAGGTGATAAAAATCTTTTATCTGTAACATAATCTTTTGGTATTTTTTCTTCTGGTTTAGGAACATACTCATATACTAATTTTTTTTCTCTTTTTTCATTTAAACGAATTTCTTTTACACTGAAAATTCTTGTTTTAATGTCTTCTAATGTTAATTTTTTTTTGAAAATTGATGCGATAATAATTAAAAATAATATCGCAAAGAATATTCTCTTATAATTATATTTCATTATAACATAATATAATATATTAATTTGACGTAAATATGGGTAACGAAACAAATAATAACATTCCAAATAATTTTTCTGAATGTCGTACAAGAATACAATGTAGAGAGTTTATGAAAACTTACAATACTTTAGAACCTCTACAGTATTTTGAATTGGCTTTAACGAAAATACCAGATTTATTATTACAAGAACAAAAAGAAGAACTACAAAGATATATAGATGGTCCAGAAACACACTATGAACCAGATTATGAAAGAGGATGGGATACATACTGTAATATTCTTACAGTAGAACAGATACAAATGATAGGATATTGAGTAAGAGAATAGACGTAAAAATTTCTCACTATGAATCGTACACAAAAATATTTGTTAGATTTAAACAATGTCTTGGATTTATACTACATTGAATGTAGATATAACGAAGATGATGAAAAATGGAAAGGTACTTTTGTAGGGTACCGAACTCATTCTGAAGAAAGAAAACCTTATTGTATAAAGTTTATAGAATATCCATATGGAAATCATATTTGGATACATGCATACAATTATTTCTATAAAATAACTTTTCCTTTCTTAAAACAAGTAAGAAATTTTGAAAAAACAACATTAGTAAAACTTTTATGTAAACAAGAAGACATACCCACTGATTTAGAATTTATTATAATAAAATACTGTTTTTAATTAAAAGACGTAAGTATGAATAGTGATAAATACAAACAAATTGTTGCCCCTAGTAAATTTTGGAAAAAAGGAATTTATGATACAAAAGAAATAAAGAGATTACAATTATATCCTGACTGGAACTGGGGGTTTTCAATTACAAATTATGGAAGACAATATGATTTAGGATATTTTTTAAAAGTTTCAAATCATGATTATGAAGATATTTATTTAACATGGAAATCTGTTCCCTGGATTCCTAATTATAAACATTTTTGGGTTATTTACAAAAACATGTTTATTAGAAAACTTAATAGAAATTTCCTTTTAGAACAAATTTGTATACAAAAAGAAATCCCTGGTGATATTGAAAGAATAATTAAACAATTTTTGGACGTATATTTATAAAGAAAGATTTATAAAAAAAAATATCAATATTTAACAATGAAATTAAAAGAAACATTTATACTCGATTTAATAAAAAATAATGCAGGAAATCACATATTTCCTACAGATATCAAAAAACTTATTCAAAGTTATTTACCTAATCCTATTTTAATAATTCAAAGAGCATGGAGAAGATACAAACATTGTACTCTTAAAATGGATACAATAAGAAATGCATATAAATCTATAGATACAATTTGTAGACAATTGCGTTATATCCGTAGACCTGGATTAGTTAGACACAGTAGCGTATCAGATCCTATACAAGGTAACGGTGAAGAATGGAGATGCCCTTTCAAAAATGACTTATTCTCAAAAACAAGAAGAGTCCATTTTTTAAAATTAGCAAAATTTTTAAATGAAAGTAGAAAAAAAGCTTATAATAGATATAATGGTGATTTACCAGGGACAATATATGGGGGAGCTCCTCTATTTGTAGTAGAACACGAAGACAACAATCCTTTTGAAGAAAATCTTCTCTTCGTCTAAGAGTAAAGAGACGTAGAATATAACAAAATATGTCTAATATATTGAAACAAAAAAGTATGAATAAAAAATCTTCTATTTTAAAAAAAAGAAAAAGAAAAAATGATTACAATTGGTTAAAAGAAAATGGGATGGAAGATTTAGAATCAGTTAGTCCTGAAAAAGAATTATCAGAAGCTGTTGGAGAAATTTTCTTTAAAAAACAATCCCTGGATTATGAACAACTTCATGCTAATTTGATTAAGAATAATTTGGTACCTTTATGTGATGACTATATTTCCAAATATGGAGATATGTATGTTAATAAAGATTTTGTTTTAATGGAGTGTATAAAATTTTGTACTAAATTATCTGATAAAAATAAAGTTTTACATGTTGAAAAATGTATTGAATTTGTAAGATATCTTAGAGCATTTCGAGAAGAAGGAATAAAATATAGGAATATAAAAAGAGTTTTTTATTTAAAAAATTATCCTATAATTGGAGTAGGAGATTTATCTACTATTCTAAAAGAAACAGACTATATATGGAAACAAAGAAAAAAATATTTTAAGTACAAAATGGGATATAATGTTCAAAGAATGTCTGCTCTCTTTTATTGTATTAATAATTTTAATAATAATTTAAGAAGAAGATACAAAGAATTTCAAAAAAAAAGTGTAGTAAGTGTTCTTACGCAAACTTTTATTGAAAAAGAAATTAATGATTATGATTTTGAAAGAATCGATAAATATTGGAAAGAATTATCAGTAGAAGAATTTGAAGAATTAGGAAATTTAGGTAGTATAAATATTCAAGAATGGAAATTAATAGAAGAGGCATTTGTTTAAATATATGACGTAACAATGTTTGAACCAGATAAAGAGGAAATAAATAAAAAGTGTGTGAAAATGTTTACACTTCAAAATAATCTTCTTGAATCTTGTCAAGAGTTAAAAGATTTTGTAAAAAAAATAAAAGAACAAAAATTAAAAAATATGACTCGTCAAAACAAAAAAAGAAAAACATCAATGTAAATAGACGTACAATGGATACAAAAAAAGACTTAGAACAAATATTATCCAAGATTGAAAATCATCCTGAAAAAAATGAATTTATTGAACTTTATATAAAAGGACCTCCGAATGGCGAAGGTTTTATGTGGTGGAATAATCCTCCAGAAGTTTTTAAAATAGTCAGACAATGGGTCCTAGAAGCAGGATACGATTCAAGTGGATATGGTATGATGCAAAGAATGATTCAAAAAAAAATAAAAGAAAAGTATGAACATCCAGATTAAAATATTAGTTATTAGTATGTACCATTTCCCTCCAGAAATTTGGAGAAAAATTTGGCTGTATGACACAACATACAGAGAAATTTATAGTAAATGTATAAAACATTTTGATAAACTAGTATACACAAATCTTCATTTTGCATTTTGTACAAATCTTGATAGACTAAGTTCTTATAACAAAAACCCTTTGTATAGAATCCTTAGTTATGAGACGTGCGAATATCCACACGAACCAACAAGAGTTTTTATGATAACACTTTTAAAACCAGCAAGTAAATTAAAAGTAAAAACATGGTAGAATGTCAAATCTGTTTTGAAAACAAACTGAGTTCAAAAGTATGTCCTCTTAAAAATTGTGGTAAATGTATTTGTAAAAATTGTAAATTAAGATTAAATGGAACTAGTTGTCCTTTTTGTAAAAGAAAACTTCCACAACCTTGGTATAATACTTTCAAATATTGTAAAATAAGTACAAAATTTGAAAATATTTTACACCTACATAGTTATATAATTTTATTATTCCCTACATTTGTTATGGCACTTTTATTATTATTCCAAATTATAATTTATATATTTTAAGACGTAAGATGATGACACCATTAATAACTATATTCGCTTTTGCTGTTTTTTTCCTTGATAATTTTATAACAATCAATGGAACAAACAAAGGATTTATTTTTTACTATTTTCAAAAAATTATTCATAAAATACTCATTCATGAACATACTATTATTCCTTTTTTCTTAATGTACGCAATTACAACAGTAATCCGAAAATTGATTCCTACGATTCCAGTAGAAATATTAATAATAACTATTATATGGTTAATGCAATATACGAGGTAAAGGAAATAGACGTAAGATGTCTAGTGATGAAGAAGAAGAATGTCCTGGTTGTGAAGTACAAATACCTAATGAAAGTATATATAAATGCTATAACTGCGGATATGTAGGTTGTGAAGATTGTGGATTTAACGAAGATGGTGAATGTGGAGTTTGTTGCAGTGAAGAAAAAGCATGGGAAAAATATACAGATGGTATACATAAATTAGAAAAAGCAAAACAAAGGTTAAATGATTTAATTTGTAAAATGAAAGAATGGAAAGAAAAAGTAGAAGAATTAGAAGATGATATAGAATGTCATTCTAGTGGTGAGAAACTAGATGGTTCTGAAATTATGACAGATTGTGGAGATTCTGTTATTGTAGAAGTAGAGTGGTATTTAGAAGAAGCAAAAAAGATTATTACAGATTAGACGTAAAATGAATGATTTTAAACAAACATTATTCCCAGATTATAATAAAAAAAAAACTCCATTGACTGCTAATCAATGGTTTTTAAGAAATGCATTTCTATTACCACTTAGAACAATATGGGTAGGGATACTGAGTTTTATAACTGTATTATGTACACTGGCGGCGATACTTATATTAATAATTATAATAGTGTATTTCGTATTAGGATTTTATTTGATTATAAATGATTTCCTACAAAATTATGACATAGTACAAACAGGAAGTAATTTACTTTTTTTTATGTTTGTAACGATAAGTCTTATTTCTTGTTTATTACCATCACCTACTCTTTTATATTTAACATATTTGATGTCTAGGGGAGTTGAAGACGTACAATGAATAGCCTCTTTAGATTAAAAAATTTGATACGATGTTGTCCAAACTGTGTTTGTGCAACAAAAATAGAAAAGAATGTTTTACAAATTCCTCTAAACAATGCAGAGAAAAACCAATTTGACCATGAGTATAAAGACCTAAAACAATTACAAATGCAATGTAGTCTTTATAAAACTCATCTTATGAAAGAATTTTTAAAGCTATACACAAATGATACTTAAACCCAAATGACGTATATATACATGAAAGAATTACCAGATGAAATATATTATAAGATATTTAGTTACCTATTCAAAGATAAATGTCTTGTTTTTTTGAAAGGTGTTAAATTACAATTATTGGACTATCCGATAATTCATAAAACAATAGAGTTTAATTGGAAACTAAACTTAAAGTTTTTAAGAAAAACACATTTTTGGCGTCTTAAAAACCATACAACTAATGTTATTATAAATCCTGATGACGGAAAGGGGGCTATGACTATTTATGAAATAAAATTTAACAATTCTTTAAAAGATATTATACTTACAAATATGATATTCAATATCCATTTTGATTCTAATAGAACGACAGAGTTTATTACGGACAACTTTCCTAAATCCAAGAAAGTTATAGAAAACATTAAGAGAAAAAATAAATAGTTTTCCTTAAAAATTTCGGTACGTCAAAATATCATGGAAAATCAATTTGAAAAACTTATCGAAAAATACCAAGATAGTCAAAAGATACTCCTACGAGGTCTTGACAATACTCTTATATTTTATATTGCTCAAACCGTTAACGATAAAAATTTAATGGATTATACTTTAGAAAAAGGAATCAGAACTAATTTTTCTGATAATGTTATTAATACTATTTTAGATGCATTTGAATCATGATAAAAATTTTGTTTTGTCTAATTAATGACTTCAGAACAACAGGTATTTTGGTGCGACGACTTGAGAAGACACATTTTAAGTTTTTTGAGAAATAAACCAAAGGTTATTTGTGGTGGTTGTGGTTGTGTTTGCGTATGGGACAAAAAAGTAAAAGAACATATACAAGTTTACCCCTTTTTACATTCCGATGAGAAGTATTATTGTACGGAATGTTTAGGAGAATACTATACAAATACTAATATGGGATGTACAATAAACTGACGTACAATGGATTTTACAAACGACGCTACAGCACGATTTGCACTTGAAAATGATCTCGAAGCTTTTAACTTCGAGGCTTCAGAAAGAAGTGGGAAAGATAACAAGATTACAAAGCAAGATGTTAAACTTAAGATTAAACAAATAGAAAAAATTAAGAATGCTCTTCAGGAATATCAAGGTACTATTCCTGAAGAAGATTCTATTAAAGAAGTTATTTCTCTTGCTGTAAAGGTTTATCAGCATGAAGTTTTTCGTTTCGGTGCAACAGAAAGACAATATCAATCTGCATTAGAAATGGAAATTAATGATAAAACAGAATGGGATACTCAATCAGAAATTATCGTTGGTTATAATTATGAAATAGTTGAAGAATGCTCAAAAAAAAGAAAAGTTAGACAACTACCTTATGGGTTAGGAGGAAGAGAAGACATCCTAATTCCTGAATTAAAATTAATAATGGAATTAAAACAGTTAGCTCATGTTCGTGATAAAGAGTTTTGTCAACTTTTAAGATATATGGAAGAAAGAAGAAAATATAAAGATTGGGGTGAAGAAACAAAAGGTTTAGTAATAAATTTTGGCGATAGTGCGTTAGTAGTGTGGCTTGTACAATACAATGAAGGACAACTTGAAAGGATAAAAATGTGTGAAGTTACAAAAACTCCTTTTCAAGAATTAGTTAAAAGTTACAAAAGGTAAAGTAAAGAGACGTAAAATGTGGTTTTTATTAGTATTAGTATTGTTAATAGCTATCTTTACCTTCGATTCTTCCGATAAGGTAAGAAAAAAAAGAAAAAGAAAAAGAAGTAAAACTCCACCTAGGAAGAGTAAAAGAGAACAAATATGGACCCACTAGACGTAAAATGTGGTTTATGTGGATACTGTTGTTGCTTTGTATTTGGGTATTTAAAGAAACTAACCAATAAGACGTAAAATGGGTAAAATAGACTTGCAAAAATATTGGACAGACCATACCGTAGTTACGGATGAAATGGTAGTAGAATTAAAAAATGAATTAAAATTAGAACCTTATGAAGGGTTAATGATAGCTCATGCTGAAAATCATGTAAAGACTTTCAATGAACCTATTCCTGAAGGTTTTGTAGCATGGTTAATAGTTGATAAAAGATTACCTAGAATGACTGGGTATTTTTTGAATAATAGTAATGTTTGTTATACAACTCTCGATGGTAAAGAAGGGAGAAGGAGAAATTAGACGTAAATTATTTTATTGAGTATTAACAATGGAGTCCCCTAAAGTAGAAAAGAGAAAAGCAGAATGCCCACCAGCACCAAAAAAGAAGAAGAGGAAAAAGAAAAAGAAACAGTCTTATAAAGATATGATGAAAGATATTTTAAAACCGAAAGAAGAGGACAAAGACGATATTAAAAAATTAGAAAAAGTTACTGGAGGAGGAGTACCTGAAAAATTAACCGATAGAATATGAATGAGACGTAAAATGGATAAAAAATTTATAAATAAAACCTTATCCTCCCTTGTGGAGCAACAATTGAATGTCAGCAATACCGTTATGAACAGAAAAACATTTAACCCCTCTAGTAATTATAATAACCATGTACATAATAAAAAACCTTACGAAGAAAGAGGGGCAACCTATCTAGGGGAATTTGTTTTGAATGTTCCAAAAAAGCAAAATGTTGCTTTTCATAATTGGGAAGCATATAAAAGATTAGGATTAAAATGGGGAGAACCTATAGTCATTGTAAAAATAAAAGATAACCATGTGTTTTATTTAGAATACACTAACGGTTCTTACGAAGAAAAAGGAATGGTTCTTCTAAAAGAAGAAGAAATAAGAAAAGTAAGAACAATGCAAACTTTCTTGATGAACAAAGAAAAAAATTTTGGTCATCAAGAAGGTTTTCCTATACCTATGAAAAAAAAAATTACTCTTCCTCAACATTTGTAATAATTGTTGAAAGGAATGCTACGACAGTAGCTACACGTGTTGCATATGAAACAATAGCAAATCTGAATACTTTATCGTTATTTTCTTTTTCATTATTTCCAAATGAAGAATGACTTTGTGCGACTAGTAAAGTTTCTAATACTGCAGCTCCAATGAATGGTCCTATCTCTCCTAGAGTAACACCAAAATCTACACCTTTAAGTTGTTGGAAAACTGTATAAACTAATATTGAACCCCACACAAGAGGATAATAAATATGATAACTGGTGTTAATGCTTTCAATGGCTTTCCCTTTTGCGTCGTTTTGAACTTCAAAACTTTTTTCTACGTTTTTTATGTTTAAAGTTACACCTATAGGATACTTTGAAGATGATAAAACACCATTTTTACCATCTGTAAGTACAATAGATTTACACCTTCCTTCGTTTTTCGTTAGTTTTCCGTCTGTTAGTCCTTCCCATAAAACAACCTTAGTATCTGCTATTTCTGTCCATGTTTTACCATCATCAGAAGTAGAAAAATATTTATTTGTATTTGTTGTTCCATCAGTAACTTTAACAACTGATGGTTGTGTGTCTACTCTTGTTATTATTGTTTCTGCTGTAGTAACTGTTCCAATTGTATAAACCCCGTTTTGTGCTGTATCAGTTTGACTTGTCAATAATATTTTGTTATCTTTTTCCAAATCAAGACTGTCTATTTTATTGGTTGCTATACTACTAATATCATCGACTGTTGTAATAGCTTCATCGCCAACTGAAGCTAATCTAACTGTATCATTAGTATCAACTAAAGTACCAGTTTCAAAACTGTGTAAGTAAATAGTTTTACTATTGTCTGTAATAGCAACAGGATGAGGTGTTGTCCCCAGTTTTCTTAAATTTGCTGCATTACCTTTTCCCCAAGGTTCATGAGAAATATAAATATCTGCACCGTGTTTTTCATTTCTATCTAAATTAATTTGTAATTCATCATTGTAAGTATCATAGTTTACATTTATGTTACCAGTGCCGTAATTAGTAGTTCCAGGATTTTGATATTCATTATTGTCTTCTTTATGTTCATCATAGTCATTGTTTAATCTATAATAAACTTGATTATCAATATTTGCTTCGTTCCAAATTTGTGTACCTACTGCTATTTTAAAAGGATGTGAGTCTTCATGACCAAATTCTTCTTTTACGTTTGTGAATGAATCTTTTTTACCAGTTATTAATCTTTTAAGAGAATTAAATAATAAAGCTGCGGTCGTTAAACCAACAAGAATAACACTCGCTATTAAT
>Ga0315315_10004381_pt1 | contig 13006 bp, 3 predicted proteins | sample M140m3416metaG_FD_203699 | JGI IMG/M metagenome (GOLD analysis project Ga0315315, IMG submission 203699) | Ammonia-oxidizing marine archaeal communities from Monterey Bay, California, United States - M1 40m 3416 | ecosystem: Environmental > Aquatic > Marine > Intertidal zone | place: USA...
TCCTCAACATCAGCAACCAGGATGCTGGAATCGAAAAGGTGAGATTCGGGTTAGAATATCCCGTGTTAAAGCCCAAGTGCACCGTGGTCTTCAATAGCGGAGAGACGGTGACCGGTATTGTGGACACGCGAGTCATGTACGCGCGGCTTGTAGAACCCGACACCGGCTTCGTGACGGAGACCAGGAAGTTTGTGATGCGGTCGAAATATTCGGGCGAGCCGGGCCAGGGCATGGACGATCTGGTGCATGTCAAACGGATCAAAATGCTGGACGAGGGCCAGCAGTTTGCTCGCAACATGGAAGTCGAATTTCGTTCATTCGAATTTGATTCGGCCAGCGAAGTACAGGCGCTGACGCAAGGCACTCTTTCAAAGATGGTCGTCCAAAAGGATGCAGTGGACCCCAGCATCCGGGTCCATTCCACGCTGGGTGAAAACGTCTTCCTGGCGGCTCACGTCGATGGCAAGTGGGTGGCTGGCTGGCCCGCGGAAGGAACCAGACGCACCGAACTTTTCAAATCCGTCGAAACCGAGTTGCTCAAAGTTCAGGACTACTACACCGAAAAGAAACTGCTGGGCATTATTTCCAAGGATCGCGACAGGAGAATCACTGCTCTAGTGAGGTTGCGCCGAGACATCGCTGACCCGAAGGCAGCACTGGCGTGGGCGAAGGGCACTGCCTGGGGGGAAGGTACGAGAAATTTCGAAATGGATGAGCACGGTGAATTGATGGAGTTCTACCGCCTGAGCATCTGGCGGTTCGTGCGTGACGACGTATCGGGAAAGATGACCTTGATCGATCGCGGCACTTTTTGTCGCACGCGCATCAAACTTGAAGAGCAAACGCCGGAGATGGGCATCGCGCCAGATCTCTGGCCAGTTGTGCTGCAGGACGGAAAATTGATTGTCGGTAACGAATAATTGTGAGGTTAGAACGGGTAACCCGACGCGTGAGCGAGGGACCTGAATCCGTTGAAATTCGTCCCTCGCTCACGCGTCGGGTTACCAACGGCCTGCTATCCCACGTTTGAGGAAATAACACAATGAGCATCGTACAAACGAACCCTGCGGAGACATTGGATTTCAGGCAGGTTGTTCAGCGCGCGAACCGTACCATCCGCATGACAAAAATCATCCTGGGATTTCTGACCTGGTTCGCCATTACAGCCACGACATGGCTTGGTCTTTTTGCCCTCGACAACCTGCTTGATCTGCCCACCGCCTTGCGATTTCCCTTTGCGATTACGGGACTGATCGTCACGATTGCTGCCTTTTTCAATTGTGTCGTTGAAGCCCTCAGAGCTCACCGGAGTAACGAACAGGTCGCACTGATGCTCGAGGAGCAGTTCGGAATCGAGGAAAACGTCCTGATCAATACCATGCAGTTTGAAGAGATGGGCTACAGCGACACGCAAAAGGAATTCATCCGGGAAACGGCCAGTGCGGCTACGACCGGCTGGAGCCATGTACCGATCCATCAGTTATGGCAACCCGGCCGGATGGCAAAATGGTTGGCGGCATTTGCTGTGCTGATGTCGCTTTGGATCGCCTACAGTGTGGTGGCGCCGGACTATCTCAATAATGCGCTTTCCCGTTATGCCTTCGCCTTCCAGGATACTCCACCCGCTGCTGCCGCCTCGCTGATCATGACTCCGGCAGAGGATTTGACGATTGCAGAATTCGACGACCTCGATATCACACTGGATGTGACCAGGTTCGCAGACAGCAAACAGTTGGTTGTTTATCCGGCCATCGTGTACCGAGAGGGTCAGGGCAGCGTTGCCAACGATGGTACCGCCGGTGCAGAAGTCAAGATGCGGCCGGTGGTCGGCAATCCGAGCCTGTACCAGTACACCTTTGAAACCGTTCGTCGGAGTTTTTCTTTTCGGATCTTCGTTGGTGGAACCTATACCCACAGCGTGCAGGTGACGGTCGACGGCGTCACCAGGATCGTCGAATCAACCTTCACCATTACGCCACCGGCCTATGTGGGCCAATCGCCACGTGAGCAAAGCGGGCCCCCCTACCCGGTGAAGTGTCTTCCTGCCAGCCGGTTGGATCTACTCGTCAAGTTGGACAAGCCGGTCGAGTCGCTCGTCTGGCAGTGGCCGGCTGGATCCGTCCCGCTACAAGATACGGGCAATCAGGTCTGGAAAGGAACGATCGAGGTGGGCGACACCGGCGGTAATTACGACCTGGTCGCTGTGGTCAAGAACTTGCCGAATCCAATCATCTTGAGCAGCGGCAGTGTCCAGCTAAAAACCGACCGCAAACCCGAAGTCCACTATCTGGACATGGAAATGAGTCATGTTGTCGCGCCCGGTGCCACACTTCCGTTGCGATTTGAAGGCAAGGATGACTATGGCATGCAGAATATGAAACTGACGCTCCGCCGCGCCAAAGTCGGCAGTCAGCCCGAGGCAATTCGGGACTGGACATTCGGCCCCGCACCTGGAGAACAGGGTCAGATTCAGAAACGAGTCGATTTAAAAATTGATGCCAGCGTTTTCGAACCGGGTAACAAGTACTTCCTGGAAGTCCATGGCGACGACTTTTGTCCAACCAGCGACAGCGGAGTCTCGAGTGCTTTGCTGGTCACCGTGAAGGATCTGGATACCAACCTTGCTGACGGCGACTCGGAACTAAAAGACCTTTACGCGGCCCTTGAGCGCGCCATCGTTCTTCAAAAACAAGCGTTGGAGGGAACCCAGAACCTGTCGGTGAACATTGATGACGTCTGGTTGGATGTGAATCGCGTGAAGCGCGAGGACCAGGACATCCAGGCAGCGCTGGATGCCTACCGTCAGAAGATCCTCGATATTCAGGTCAACGTGCGGGAAACACTGATCAAGGGAGTCCAGTTGGCACCGGATCAATCGATCCATCTGGCCCAGCGAATGCAGAGTATCGCGCAGATGGAGGCTGTTGACGCCAATCATCGCGCGTTTGCTGCGGGACGCAGACGGCTTCACGGCGGCGAGTTGAAGCGTGCCAATGGCTTTGGCCCCGGAACGTCCTTTAAAAACACAAAGACTCAAAGTGTCCGATTCAAGAGTCAACCAGCCCGGTATTTCGGGTTGGTCATCTACTCTGCTCACGGCTGGGAGCCTCGAGCGTATCTCGAGCAACTGGCGCTCGTGGGCGAGGACACCGAGGAGCAGAAGAGCCCGTACCTCGACAGCTCGAAATGGAAGCTCGTTGCGTCCAATGTCAAAGATGCGCAAACGGCACTGGCTTTCAAGGACGGAGCTTCCAAGGACGGGCCGCACAAGGTCACGTTGGAGACGTTACCGGCTTCGTTTGTCTTCGACATGGGACAGCAGCAGGCCGTCACCGGGATCGCCTGCAAGGGTGGCGGCTTGCAATCCCCCAAGGGAATCGCGGTTTACCTGACTACAGATCAGGCCCCTGAAATTGTTCCGGTGCCGCTAGATCAAAAGCGCATTAACGGTGAATTCAAGCATCTGAAAACCGTGCAGGAAATGATCTACAACCAGTTGTTGGCGCTCAAGGGCGGAGAATTCGAGAAGTTGGAAAAGGACAAGAATCTCGAACTGGCGAAGTTGCTGGGTGAAGATCGTAATGAGGCCGCCCCTTCGGCGGATTTGGCCCAAGCCGAGACCAACGAAAAGCTCAAAGAGTGGACGGAGGCCGAAGAAGAACTCGATGCGCTGCGGAAGGTGATCACTTCCAAACCCACAGAAAACCTGGACGAGGATGACGAGAAAGACCTCAGCGATCTTGATCTAAAAAAGCTTGCGCTCAAGCGTGATCTCGAGGAGATGGCTGAAGACCTCGCGCGGAGCGAGTGGGACTTTGCGGACAAGAGTGAGATCGATCTGTACGAGGCCACGCTGCACAACATTCAAGACAAACTCGATGAAAAAAACGCCGAACTTCTAGCATTGGATAGCGACAAACCGAAGCCGGATATGTCGCATAACCTCGATACGGTACCGCAAGATTCGTCGCAGGAGATCGAGACGGGCCAACAGGCTCCAATCGCCGGTGCTTTGGTGGAACCTGGGCAGAACGAAGATGCCGAGGATCAAGGCAAGTTACCCGACTTGGGCGAACTGGCTGCGGAGCTTCCGGCGAATCTATCTGAGCTGGTCAGCGGACTCGATGATTTGGGCGACCCTGTCCCTGAATCGGGTTCGGAACTGATGGATCACAATTCGCCTTCCGGATCACCCGCTTCGGATAACCTCGACTCCGCGTCCGCCGCTGGGCAGATGGCGGCTCAGACGCCTAACCCGCTGGCCAAAACCAAGGGGCGTGGCAACATCGGGCGTTCAGGACAGTCAGACGGACAGATGGCCGCCAGCAAAGCACCGGCAATCCCGGACAATGAGGTGGCGATGCCAGCTCGTCTGGTCGCTGGTGCTGGTGAAGACGGCCAAATTGTCGATGAGGACAACGCACCCTCCTCGGCGATTGGTTTGGGTAAAGCAACCGGCACCGCGACAGGATTCGCCGATGTCGGCAAGCTCCCTCCTGACGAACTGAACAAGCTCAAGGAGATGTTGGGGGCTGCAGACCACAAGAGTAAAGAGAACATCCGCGGGCTCTTGCTGGCGCTCAATCGCCACAATCTCCCCACCACCGACCTGAAACGATCCTTGGAACGGCTCCGACAAATTCAGAGCAATCAACAAGGAGTCGACGTGAGACAAACGCTCAACGAAGCCATCAAGCACATGCGTCGCGCGGAAACGTCGCTCGCCAGTGCCTACGAACTGCGTGCACAGCAAGTCGCGGATGGAACATTTAGCGAGGCACATCAGTCCGACACTACCGGCGGCACCGTGCCCGCCGGATACGAGAATATGGTCAGCAACTATTTTAAAGCCGTTGCCGAAGAATCCGCCAAACAAAAATAAGAACGTAGAGTCGCCTTTCGCGCCGCAAAAGGCGACTTTGAATTCCAACCTCAACAAGGAATCATCATATGGAAACATCAAACAAACCAGATTCTGGCAGCGATGCCGAAGTCTTGGCCAAGCTGGCAAAGTCAAGGGAATTGATCGCCGCCGAAGTCGGGAAAATCATCGTGGGCCAGGTCGATGTCATCGGCCAGATCCTCACGGCATTCTTTGCTCGCGGACACGTCGTCATCGAGGGTGTGCCTGGATTGGCGAAGACGCTGATGATTAACAGTCTTGCCGAAACCATGTCGCTCGATTTTACCCGGGTACAATTTACGCCCGACTTGATGCCGACCGACATCACCGGTACGACATTGCTGAACGAAGACGAGCATGGCAAACGGCACTTTACCTTTTCCAAGGGGCCGGTATTCACCAACATTCTGTTGGCAGACGAAATCAATCGTACGCCACCGAAGACCCAGGCCGCTCTGCTCGAAGCGATGCAGGAACGGAACGTCAGTGTGGGCGGTGAAACCTATCATTTGCCCGAGCCGTTCCTCGTGCTGGCCACACAAAACCCGATCGAGCAGGAAGGCACGTATACATTGCCTGAAGCGCAATTGGACCGGTTCCTGTTTCTGATCAAGATCGACTATCCGTCGCTCAGCGAAGAAGAGAAGATCCTGTTGTCGACCACATTGGAATCGCTGCCGAATCTCGCTAAAATCATTGGTGGTGAGGATATCATCCCGATGCAGAAAGCAGTCCGCGGAATTTCGGTTAGTCCTGAGGTGGCCAACTATGCCGCACGACTGGCGCGTGCCACCCGACCGGGCCGCGATGAAGCTCCCGACTTTGTCAATCAGTGGGTACGTTGGGGTTGCGGTCCTCGTGCCGGACAAGGCTTGCTGCTGGCGGCCAAATCACACGCCGGGCTCTCCGGTCGGACTGAAGTCACCTTTGCCGACGTGAGGAAATTCGTGCATCCCGTTTTACGGCATCGTATGGGTTTGAACTTCGCCGCGGTCAGTGAAGGTCAGACAACGGATGATATTGTCGACATGCTTGTGGATCATGTTCCCGAGACGATGTCGGCTGCCGCGCAACGCAAAGTGGCTGTCTGAGCGTCGTTGAAAATGGAAAACAAACGGATGAGAACGAATCGATGCACGACAACCTGGCTGTTCATGGCAATGGCTCTGTGTTGGTCAATTCCTTCGCTTGCCCAGGCTGAGGTGATCGGTCGGGTCAGTAATATTGTGCCCTCGACGATTCGGGTCAGTCCGCACGGTGACCATGTTCTGGTTGTGAGTGTTAACTCGCAGACGAAACAACGCCAGGTCTATCTTGATGGAAAGGCTCTGCCGGGTGTTTATGACGCCATTGCCGGGGGGACTCCTTTTTTTAGCGAGGATGGCGAGCACCATGTTTTCGTGGGCACGCGAGGCGAACAGTGCATGGTGGTTCTCGATGGCGTGGAGCAGAAACCTTATGCCATCACCAAAGAGGGCTGGCCCTTTGCGGGGTTGGTTTTTGGCTCGGACGCTGGCAAGACGCACCTGGCCTATCAAGCCAGCAAGGATGGCCGACATTATGTCGTGGTCAACGGCAAGGTACTCGGGCCTTATGACAGTGTCATCGACAAAAAGAAACCCGCGCAGCGCGGGATCTGGGATTTTCGTTTTGAGGGCGACTACTTCACTTATCGCGCCAAGGTGGGCGAGAAGATGGTGGCTTGTCGCGGTCGGATCCAGGGGACCAATATCACATTGGGCACGAGCAAGCCCTACGATTTAATCGGCTCGGGATCACCAGTGCGGATGGGCGGAAAGACCGATGTGAACGGTGATGAGCTGTTCGCATTCGTTGCCAAGGAAGGCCCGGGAAAAGAAAGCATTCGCCTCTTTCCCGGCGACGAGTCGATCAGCGACAAGACCTGGAAGTACATTGCTCCAGACACATTGCGTGCGTCGCCCGCCCAACCGGGAGAAATGGTCTACGTCGGGGGCGACACGCAGTGGAACGTCGTTGTCGGCGAGAAACAGTGGCCCGCCTGCGAACGCCTGGGCCGGCTGATGGCGTCTCCGTCTGGCGCGACCTGGGCTTGCATGTCGAAGACCGATGACGAGTTAGTCGTGATGGTCAACGGCGTGCTGGGCAAAGTCTATAGCCAGATCCAACATGGCAAGACGCTGTTTCCCGCTGGGGATGAGCGCGTTATTTACGGCGCATCAATACTCGACGGCTCCAAAACGCCCGCCCGGATTGTCGTCGATGGCAAAGAGGGCAAAGCCTATACGCAGGTCCGTGGCGATAGCGTGGTCTTTAGTGCGGACAAGAAAACAATGGCCTATGTGGCCGGCGACGGCAACAAGAATTTCGTCGTGCTCGACGGCAAGGAAGGCCCGCCCTTTGATGATATCTATGACTTGCGTTTCTCGCCTGTCGGATCTCGTTTGGCGTACGGTGCTCGGCGCGGGCTAGAGCACTTCATTGTCGAGGCTGGCAAAGGTGTCGAGGGCGGCAAAGAACACGGGCCCTATGAAAACATCCAGCGGGGCTCACTCGTGTTCCGCCCGGACGGCAAGAATCTGGCCTGGGCTGGTTTTGGGGCCGATGGCAAGTGGCATGTATGCGTGAACGGCAAGTCGATCGGCTCTGGATGCGACCGCGTTGTCAGTCAGATTACGTTCCCTCCCGACGTGTCCGTGCCAGCTTATGTCGGGCGGTATGTGTCCGACGGAAGGCCAGCCTTTGCTTTGTCATTCGGCGGTGAGATTGGCAGAGAGTATGACGCCATTTGGATGGGGGACAGCGGCAAGCTGTTCGTTCAAGAAGACGGTAGCATCAAGTATTTTGCCAAGAGCGGATCGCTACTCTATCGCAATATTGCGAAAGCGGAATGAGCGTCGTTCGCCTCGCGAAAGGCGACTTTGGAGTGAAACAGCGGTGATATAGCGATACGAAAGGCGAATGTGAATACTCAACACAGACTAAAACCCTTCCTGATCACACTCTTGCTGTGCTGCGCGAACCAACTCTCGCAGCCACTCTCGGCCGCCGACCCCGAACCGGCCGCTAAGCCGCCTCCCTGGCATGTGAAGGACGCCGATCTGCGAGCGCCGGTCAAGGTGGATGTGAAGGGCGCGTTGCAGCGGATGCCGCCGCAGGTGTACCTCGCCGATTTGCCGCCGCTCGAAACCACGGACGGGCTTGCTTTTGATCCGCTGAGTAAAAAGGTCATGCAGACCGACGTCCGCGATCCGAAAGAGAAGGCGGCGATGATTGCTAAGTTGCAGCAATCAAAATTAAAGCCACAACAATTTCTTTCAGTGGCCGCATGGGAGGCGTACGTACAGAAGTCCGAAAAGGCTTACGGTGGACTGGCGGAAAACGACGGCGGCCCGATGTTGCGGCTCAGAGGCTCGGTGACCGTTGCCCTGAAACCGGAGTATAAATTTCTCACCTGGAATGGGCGTTGGCACGCAAGGGTCTTCATTGACGGCAAGGAGGTCAGGCATGAAAACCACCCTGCAAGGTACTGGCAAGAAGGGAAGATTGGCTGGCAAGACGGACAACCAGACATTCAAGAGGGAGTTGAAGTTGTCGGTACTAATGCGCAGTTCGCTGACCATCAATCCGCCTTGGTGGTCATTCCGTCCGGCGCCAAGACGCTCAAATTTGAAGTAGCTCCTGATCATGATCGTCCGGGCCAATTCCTTCATCAAGCGGGTTTCATTACCCGATACCCAAAGGTTGCACGCGCGGCGATTTGTCTCCCCGGACTTGATCCGAACAAGCTGGTTCCCGTTGTGGTTCGAGCAAACGGCGAGCGGGTCGGTTGCCGCGTTGTCTGGGCGAGCAAATCGAAACCGATGCCGATCATGTTCGACTCGTCCAGCGGCGACGAGAACTATTGGGTCTACCTGCTCGACGAGGCAAAGAAACCGGCGTCTCTCGATTGGACGCCGCAGGCGGAAGTGATGGAAGAGGCTCGCCAACTCGATCGTTACAAGACCGAGCTCGAAACGCTTGCCGGATTTGAAAAGCTTTGGGGATCTGCTGAAATCGTCGGTAGAGGAGTTCCGAAGTCGCGTGCTGTGGCGGGGCATGCCACTCGGACGGGGTGGCTCAGGCCGTCACGCGTCATGCATAGCTTCTCTCCTTCCTTTGGAAAGACAGGCTCGGATCCGGTCACCCTGCACGAGGTGGTGGGCGCCCAGTCGGCAACGCTAAGGCGAATCAGCGGCACCTTTCTTATTCCGGCAACCGATACTTACACGTTCTTCTGCTTGGCCGGACCTGGAGGCTATGTGCTGCTGGACGGCCAACTGGTCGCCTCGTTTCGGGATGGCAGTTCGGTGCCCGGCTCAGGATCAGGGCGAATTCTCAATTTAAAAATCGAACAAGGACAACATCGTATCGAGCTCTTGCAATATGGGCCGACCGGGCATGCCGGTTGGGCCGGGCTGTGGTGGAAGAATCCGAGCCTGAAGGATCTTAACGGAGATAATTTTATTGGCTATAAGCTATTCGGCCGATCAAACGCAGGCACATCCGGTAACTACATGGTCTGGGAGCCGCTGGCCGATACGGTGACCGCGCCGCTGGAACATCGTGCGAATGACTCGATCGCCACGTTCAATTGGTATCAGCTCGCGCATCAAGGCGGGGTCTATCCCAACATTGGCTATCCCAGGTATGCCCTGAACTGGTATCGCTTCAGCGCCCATGCCCCGGGTGCTTCCGATGGTGATTCCACTGGCGCCGTCTATCGCTGGCAATTCGACGACGGCCGCACGGCCGAAGGCAAACAGATCCGCAAGCTCTTCTTGCGGGGCGGCATCAGGAAGGTGCAGCTCGAGGTCTTGGATGCCCCGGGCGGCAAGGTGCTCGCCCGCGCCGCCGGCGAGGTCGCCGTTCATATGAGTGTGGATGACTGGGCTGACGGTAATTTAATGAATCGATCGGGTCAGCATGTCATTACCGGTGCGTGGGCTCACGATGTAAAACAACCCTCTTTTAATCCTCTATTGGCGCAGGTCTGGGAATTTGCGGAGGAAGGCAGGCTTGAGCGGGTGCCGGTGGACGATCTGGTCAACTACTACGAGTGGTTGAATAACGCCAGTATTCGAAATGGCTTGGACGAGGGCACCCTGGACTCTTCCACCTGGAAGCGTCCTACGCATGACGACCGAGGCGTTTCTCTTGTCTCACGCATCCAGATCTTTGATGATGCAGTAAAGAAGCATAGCTACGCGCGTCAACGGAGCGGCGATGTGCTGGCCGCACGGGCCGATGACTTGATCGCCGCGTATCCGTACAGCGAATTGCTGCGGATCGCGCAGAATTTGAGTCGCACGGAACGCGGCCCGAGCCGCGCTCACTACGCAGCCGCCGAAAAGCTCCTGGCCGCTGTGCTCGAGCGTGCTCCCGCCGGCAGCTCTCAGTGGAGAACGGCAGCGCTTGCACTCTCGGATATCAAGCTGTCCGTCCGCGGCGACACGGAATCTGCGTTGGCGCTGCTCGGGAAATTCCAGCAGACCAAACCGGCCGTCGACATGGTCGACTCCTGGCAATTTGCCGAGGCCCGCGAGGACCGTCATGTTGGAGACAGCGATAAGCTCGCCGAACTGACGGCTGGATTGGAATGGTCGCCCATCGAGCGGCCGCGCCACCGGATCGGTTATGAGCTCAATCACATTGAGGAGCACCAAGCCTACCAGCCTATCATCGGGCGCACATCGCTGCAGAAAATGCTAAACGACGGCTGGGATATCCCCTTCAAAAACAACCGGGGATTCTGGTTGGCCCGGGACTTCGATCTGCCCGCGGACTGGGAGGGTAAGCAGCTCATCTTTAAGGCTGGCACGCCGATAAAAACCCAACACTGGCAAAAAGACCAGACCGACCACGTCTGGATTAACGGCGAGCCGCTCGGGCGCATGAGGCAATGGCCGGATCAAAACATCGTCATCCCGGCCGGGCTTCTGAATAAAGGCGGCAAGAACCGCATCACCTGGCTGTTTCAGCCCAATCCCTGGTCGAATCTTGGGGCACTGGCGTCTCCCGTCGTGTTGGCGTCAGATTTGAGGTATCGAGTCGCCACCTACGGCGGGAGGCTCAAAGTAGAGAAGGCCGGCAGCCCATTGGTCGTCACGGAACATTTTGAGATTGTGTATCCCATTTTCGATGCGGCTCGCTCGCTCGCCTTCTCACCTGACGGCAAGCAACTCGCATCGGGATACCAATACGGCAGCGTCCGCTTGTGGGACCTCGATGAGACCCTCGCAGTAAAGGAGCATAACATAGCCTTCCCAGCGCAAACGATCCGCATCGGTGACGTTGCCCTCGTATCACTTGCCTGGTCGCCAGACGGCAAGCGGCTCGCAGTGGGCAGCGCGGACTATCGTATTACGCTGCTGGACCTTATCAACAGGAAGGTGCTCCGCTCATTCGTCGCGCACGAAGGGGAAGTGACCGCGCTGGCCTTTTCGCCGGACGGAACGCGGCTGGCGTCGGCCAGTCATGACCGGACGGTTAAGGTCTGGGATTCGTCCTCCGGTAAAGAACTGCTGACGCTCGCCGGGCATTCCGGGCCGGTAGATGCTGTGGCCTACTCTGCGGACGGCAAGAGCATCGCCAGCGCAATCGACAAGACCCACATTCGGCTGTGGGACGCGAGCACCGGCGAGACGCTGCGTACGCTCGATTCCCGTGTCGCCCCTGTCGAAGATATCGTTGTCGAGACGCACAACTCTATCCCCTATCTTGATGAGTTCTCCGAGGGCATGCCGGGCCGGGTGTTGTCGCTTGCCTTCTCGCCGGATGGCAAACGACTCGCTTCGGGAAGCCAGGAGGGTTTCATCAACCAATGGGACCTGACGTCGGGAAAGAAACAGACGATGGTTCCGCGGCGGAGCGTGTACGACACCGATGATCGCGCGCTCAAGGCTATGTACACCCGCGACGGCAAAGAGTTGGTTTCTGTCCACACAGGCAGGGGGTATGCCCAGAAATGGGTTAGTGAAACCGGCCAAGGCGGCGACCGCTTCGCCCTTTTGGGGACCGGGCGCTTCAAATCGGTCTCTTGGCTACCACCCGGGAAAGGCCCGGACCGACCGGCGATTGGTTTTGAAAACTATCCGGTCGGGCTCTACACCTCCAAAGACTGCGAAGAGCCAGGAATGAAGGTTGCCAGTTACGCTGGCCTGTGGGAGAAGCTGCCGGACTTCGATGCGCTGAAACCGGTCACGCAGGGTGTGATCAGGCACATTGACCAGGAACATCTCAGTGGCACCACATGGCAGCTGGACCCGCAAGGTGGTCTATTTCAAGGCACACGTTTTAAAGGTGGATGGTTTCATCTCACTTCCATTGACCAGGAGCATCTCAGTGATGCTCTGCTTCCCTACTGGAAGCCTGGCAAGAAGGAGGACGGCTCTGATCAGTGGACCGCTCACCCCTCTGGCGTGAAGGCCACTGGTTATCTGAAGGTCGAGAAGGCAGGTGATTACACGTTTTCGTTGCACTCGTACGAGAACATCAGCCAACTGGTGGTCGGTTCGGAAATCGTGGTTCATAACGACGGGCAGGGAAAAGCCGCCAAGGAAGTAAAACACGGCACGGTGCATCTGGAACCGGGCGTGCATCCGGTGACGCTGACTTTTCTCAACGCTCGACAGCGAAGAGACCCTCAGCGACTCGACGAGCCTGCCAGAGGGCTGTTCGTCGGTTTCCCTAGAGAGTTCGTGCGCTCCTTGACCGCGGGCGACATCGCCGGCATTCGTCTCAAGGCAGGCGCCTTGTTGGCAGAAGGCAAACGTGAGGAGGCGAAAACCCTGCTGATCAAGCTGCACCGCGGCGGATGGCCCTTGTCGGAGGAAGAACAAGAGAATGTGGAGCAGGCTCGGATGCGGATTCGGCGAATGGCAAAAGGTTCGGCCAACGACCGCTCGCATGCCCTGGCTCTGATCGAGTCCTCGCTGGTTACCTGGCCGATGTTGCGCCTCGATCCGGAGTTCATGGTCAGCGTGATCGCCGTCTACGCCAATTTGGGCGACCCGAGAGCAGCCATCCTCGCCGAGCAGATGCTCGAGGCAGACATGAATGACGGCCAGCGCCGACTGCTGATCA
>Ga0315315_10004382_pt1 | contig 13006 bp, 10 predicted proteins | sample M140m3416metaG_FD_203699 | JGI IMG/M metagenome (GOLD analysis project Ga0315315, IMG submission 203699) | Ammonia-oxidizing marine archaeal communities from Monterey Bay, California, United States - M1 40m 3416 | ecosystem: Environmental > Aquatic > Marine > Intertidal zone | place: USA...
GGTGGTCCCCAAATGTCTAGGTCTGAATGGCAAAAAACCTTAATTGAAAATGGCTATTTTGCTCGCTCAGTTCCAAAAGAATATGGAGGATATGGCAGCGAAGCAGATATTCTGAAAAGCAGAATTATTGCTGCAGAATTTTCAAAATCTAACACTCCAGGAGCAATGGGTGGTCAAGGGATTGATATGCTGGTTCCCACTCTATTGGAGATGGGTACTGAGGAACAAAAACAAGCCTACATCAAACCTACACTTCATGGAGAAATGATTTGGTGCCAAGGTTATTCTGAACCAAATGCGGGGAGTGATCTGGCAAGCTTACAAACTAAGGGAGAGTTAGTTGGTAATGAATGGGTGATCAATGGTCAAAAAATATGGACCAGTACTGCCCAATACTCACAAATGTGTTTTTGTCTTGTCAGAACTGAGCCGGATGCCCCAAAACACGCTGGAATAAGCTACTTATTGATCCCAATGGACACTCCAGGCATTGAAATTAGACCCCTAGTAGATATGACTTTGAAGGCAGGATTTAATGAAGTCTTTTTTACAGATGTAAAAATCCCTGGCGGCAATATTGTGGGTAAAAGGGGTGAAGGCTGGGCTGTTGCAAATGCAACTTTAGGTCATGAAAGAGGCTCCTTGGCTCCACCAGATGCAACCATGAATAGAGTAAATATGCTTATAAATCTTATGAAAGAAGAAACACTAGATGGCAAGCCATTAATTGAGCACCCAATTTATAGAGATCGATTGATGCAAATTCAAGGCAAAGTTTTAGCCCAACAATCTCATGCATTAAGACTGCTATCAGCCAAACTAAATCCTGGAGCTGATGTCAAGATAGGTAAGATGATTCAAAAACTTACCGGAACTGAACTAAGGCATGAGCTAGAAGGTCTTGCCATTGATGTGATGGGCGAAATTGGAACCTTGTATGAAGATAGTCCACATCTTAAAAATGATGGCACATGGCAATTCATATACATGTATTTTCTGGGCCTAATTATTGGCGGAGGTACCAGTCAAATTCAAAAGAACATCATTGCCGAACGAGGTTTAGGCATGCCCAAAGAACCAAAAGTAGAGGGAGCATAAAATGTATTTTGGCTTATCAGAAGAACAATCTTTTTTTCAGGAAAATGTAAGAAAATATCTAGAAGAGCATGCCACGATAGATAATATTAAGCATATTGCTAGCGGCGATGAAAAGAATCTTTCTGCTGAAATTCATCAAGGTCTGCTTAATTTAGGTATTAATGGGCTCTTAATCCCAGAAGAGTTTGGTGGCCTAGGTCTAGATTTACTCTTTGCCGCTGTCGTGTCAGAAGCTTTAGGGGGCGGCGCAGGCCCTACTCCATTTATTGCACCCTATGTTATGGCACCAATTGCGATTAGACATGCAGGCAGTATGTCACAACATGAGAATTATCTTTCTAAAATCGCCACCAATAAATGTCGTTTTGGAATTGGTTTTAGCGAATTCATAGGCAAAAGAAATGATGCTGGGATAACTTTTACAGACAATGTATTAAATGGTAGGGCTATGTTTGTGCTCGATGCAAATGATGCAACGCATCTATTGCTTGCAGACCATAAAGGCCAAATATTTGTTGTGGATACCAAATCTGCAAACCTAGAAATAGTCAAACTAACAACAGTTGATAAAACCAGACAATATTCGGAAGTGATTTGCAAAAACTTGGAGGCAGAGCTGCTGGAGAATTCCTCAGACTCAGTAGAGCCAATCAACCAAGCAATTGATGCTGGCAGGATTATGCTTGCTGCAGATTCTCTTGGCGCATCACAAACCATGATAAATAAGGCAGTTGATTACGCTAAAGAGCGCAAGCAATTTGGAAGAGCCATAGGATCATTTCAAGCTGTAAAGCACATGTGTGCCGAAATGGCTGCTGATTTAGAGCCTTGCTATGCTTTGGTTTGGCATGCTGCTCATTGCCATGACCATAGTCCAAGTGAGGCGAGATTGATGGCCTGTCATGCAAAAGCACATGTCTCTGAAATGAGTAAAGGTATTGCAAAGAAGGCTACCGAGGTTCATGGCGGCATGGGTTTCACCGACCTACTCGGTTTGCATTACTGGTTCAAGCGGATTGGTTTAAATCGTCAGATGCTAGGCAGCCCAGAACTTGTAAGAGAAGAAGCATATAAAACGCAGGTTTAAATTAAATTCTTTGAAATCGCTTCTTCTAAAAGATGCAAGCGATCATTGCCAAAAAACATTTTTTCTTTATAAAAAAAAGTTGGCGAACCAAAACCTCCACGCTCAATTAATTCATCAGTATTTTTAATTAATAGATCTTTGGCTTCTTGCGAAGCTATAAATTTTTTAAATTCTTCAGTATCTAAGTTTGAATTCTTAGCAATGTCGACTAATGAATGTTCCTGGCTGATATCTTTACCTTCACTCCAATAAGCTTGAAATACCTTATCTGCAAAATCCACTAATTGATTTTCTTTGTTAGCAAATAAACAACCTCGCATTGCCTTGACGGAATTAACTGGAAATACTTCTGGAAAGCTAATGCTAATTCCTCTAACCTTTGACCATAAATGTAAGTCATCGCTTGAGTAACTGAGCTTTAAGGGATTGGGCTTTTTCCTAAACTCATATACATCTTGATTAACGGTATTAAATACTCCTCCAACCAGTACTGGTTTCCAGTCTATATCTAGCTCATGTCTTTGTGATAATGGTAAAATTTCACTAAATGCTAAATATGTCCAGGGGCTTGAACAGTCAAAGTAAAACTCTATATAGTTAGCATTCATTATTAATAAATATTGTAAATTAATTATCTTGTATAAACAGAAAAAAGCTTTGAGCTTAATAGCAATAATGTTGCTTTGCATTGGCGTCGAGGCAAAAATCAATATACCTGCATCAGCTGAAAAACATGAGCTGTGTCAGGAAATTTACAAAAAGATTACAAATGAGCATTTTTTTTATAACAAAGACTTGAGCTTCATTAATTCTGAAATATTTGATAAGTTAGTGGATCAGCTAGATTCACAGAAAATATATTTTACGGAAAATGAAATCAGCTCATATAAAAGAAAATTTTCTAAATTTGATAATCCTATTAGCTTTCAAAAAAAATATTTAAAATCTTCTCTTTGCTCAATAGATTTAAAGTCAAATTTTGAATTTACAAATTTATACTTTAATCGGTTAATTGAGGTGACCAATTATCAACTTAGAGAAGTTTCTAGAAAGAATTTTGATTTTACAAAAGAAGAAATTCTCTTAATTGATGATGATCAAAAAAAATGGCGTAGAAGTAAATTGGAGCTTAGAAAGGAATGGAAAAGACTAGCAAAAAATGATGTATTAACATCCATGCTTGCTGAGAAGAAGTTAGACGAAGCAACACAAACTATTAAAAAAAGATACAAAAATAGACTTAGAAGAATCTCTCAGAGAAATGAGGAAGATATCTTTTCAATTTCTATGAATACTTTGACATCTTATTTTGATCCTCATTCTTCCTACTTCTCTCCAAAGTCAGCTGAGGATTTTGAAATGACGATGAGCTTAAAGCTTGAGGGAATTGGAGCATTGCTTACAACAGAAGATGATTATCCCACCATCGTCAGTATTGTACCTGGAGGTCCCGCTGAAAAAACGGGGAAAATTAATCCAGATGACAAAATAGTAAAGATATCTCAAGTTGATGAATCAAAATACACTCCGACTGATGTTGTGGGATGGAGGATAGATGAAGTTGTTCAATTAATTCGAGGCAAAGCTGGAACCAAAGTTGAGTTGGAGCTTATTCCCGCAAAAACAGAGGATTTTAGTGAGAGAAAATTTGTAACAATTACACGTGAGGAAGTAAAACTAGAGGAACAAGCTGCAAAATCTAAGGTAATTGAAATTGAAAGAAATATGCAAACAATAAAAATTGGCATAATAGATTTACCAGCATTTTACATGGATTTCAAAGCATGGCGAAAAAGAGATCCAAATTTTAGAAGTAGCTCTAAAGATGTGGAAAACATACTAAAAAAATTTAATGATCAAAGCGTTGACGCTGTCTTAATTGATCTTCGGGGGAATTCTGGTGGCTCACTATATGAGGCAAATAAATTAACTGGATTGTTCGTATCCTCTGGAGCAACATTACAAGTGAAAGAGAATAACGGCAGTATTAGGCCATGGGGGGATGCTCGAGCTAAGCAAATTTGGAAAAAGCCTATGGCGGTTATGGTTGATAGATACTCTGCTTCTGCATCAGAAATTTTTGCTGGAGCTATTCAAGATTATCAAAGGGGGATAATCATCGGACAAAAAACATTTGGAAAAGGAACAGTTCAAAAATTAGATAATTTGAGCTCTGGACAAATTAAAATTACTGAATCAAAGTTCTATAGAATTACTGGTGCCGGTATGCAAAGCAAAGGAATTCATCCTGATATAACTTTACCGAGTACTTGGGATATTGAGGAAATTGGTGAGAGCTCATTTGATACTGCCCTTCCATGGGATGAAATTCAACCGGTAAGTTTCCAGAAATTTTCTATAGATGATTCTTTAATCTCTCAATTAAATGATCAGCATTTAATTAGAGTCAGTCAAAGTGCGAACTTACAATATATCCTCGATATCAGAAAAAGATATGAAATCCAAAAAAATAAAGGTGCACTTTCTTTAAACTTAACAAGTAGAAGGAATGAAAAAAAAGAAAGACAAGCATGGGCTTTAGCCACAGAAAATAAAAGACGTACCTCTCTTAATTTGGAGATTTTTAGTTCCTACAACGCAATGCAGGATTTCAATGACGACAAGGAGACTAAAGTCGATGAACAGGATTCTAAGATAGACGTTGATAATGACTATCTACTAAATGAAGGCGTGCAAATACTATCTGACTTTATAATAATTAATGGAAATATTTATTTCTCTAAAGCAGCATAAAACATGAAAATTGTATCCTTTAACATCAACAGCATACGAGCTCGCCCCCATCAACTTATTCATCTTAGAGATACTATCGATCCAGATGTAATTGGTTTGCAGGAAACTAAAGTAAATGATCCTGAATTTCCAATTGATGAAATTAAAGAAATTGGGTACCACCCAGAGTTTTGGGGGCAAAAAGGCCACTATGGAGTAGCAATTCTAAGCAAGCACAAACCTGAAAATGTCCAAAAAGGTTTTGCAAGCGATTCAGAAGATGATCAAAAAAGATTTATTCAGGCCACATTTAAATGGAAAAGAAAGAAAATTACCATTATGAATGGATACTTTCCTCAAGGTGAAAATAGATCTCATGAAACAAAATTTCCAAAAAAAATAAAATTTTATGATGATTTAAAAAAACATATCAAAAAACTTAAAAAAATTGAAGAAAATTTAATTGTAATGGGAGATTTTAATGTCGCTCCATCAGATTTAGATATTGGCATAGGTGATCAGAATGTTAAAAGGTGGCTGCGTGATGGAAAAACAGCATTCTTGCCAGAAGAAATTAATATGTGGAATAGCATTAAGAATCTTGGCTTTATTGATTCATGGAGAGAACAAAATCCTGAAGAGGGATCTATTTATTCCTGGTTTGATTACCGCTCAAGGATGTTTGATGATAATCCCAAAAGAGGCTTAAGAATAGATCATATCTTGATTTCAAATAATCTCTCCGATGAAATACAAAATACAGGTATAGATTATGAAGCAAGAAGCATGGAAAAACCTTCAGATCATTGCCCTATCTGGGTAAGTCTTAAATAGAAAATATGGATTTTGAAAATTTTATCTCACCCTCAACGGGGCATAAATTTCTATTAAAAAATAATATTCTTGAATCTAAAGCAGGAGAAAAAATACAAATATTAAATAGAATTCCTAGATTTGCATCAGGGGATAACTATACCTCAGCATTTGGACGACAGTGGAAAATCTATAGTGATGTTCAATTAGATTCTAAAAATGGAACAACTATCTCCGAGGATAGGGTTAAAACAGCATTAGGTCAGCCACTTGATTCAATTAGAGGGCTCAAAATAATTGAAGCCGGGTCTGGCGCGGGTCGTTTCACTGAAATACTTTTGAAATATGGTGCAAAAGTTTATTCATTTGATTTAAGTGAAGCGGTAGATGCAAACTTTGAAAATAATTCAGGTCATTCAAATCTAACAATATTTCAAGCCGATATAGAAAAAATTCCATTTGAAGATAACTTTTTTGATATTTCTTTATGCCTTGGAGTTCTGCAACACACCAAAGATACTATGAAAAGTCTCAAAGAATTATCACGAGTTACGAAAAAAAACGGTATGATTTTATTTGATCACTATCAAAAGCATCCGGGGCAATATCTTTCGTTTTACCTTGTTTATTGGTTTATTATAAAAAACTTGCCTGCTTCAAAACAACATAAGGTAACTAAGTCACTAACAAAAATCTTCTTTCCAATTCATTGGTTTTTTAGAAAATATGAATTCATACAGATACTTCTTAGACGAATTAGTCCAATTAGTTTTTACTATGGAATATTTGATTTGACAAAAAGACAACATTTTGATGTCTCCCTGCTTGATACACATGACAAAAATACCGATCACTTCAAAAGAATGATTACCGAAAAAGAATTATGCAAAATTGTGAATAAATTTACTTTTAAATCTATTAAGATCTTTAAAGGCGGCACTGGCCTTCAATGCATAATAATTAAATAAAATTAATTTCGTTTTGATGCAAAAAAACTTTTTAATAATTCGGCGCTTTCATTTTGGAGAATTCCATGATCATAATCAACTCTATGATTAAGAAATTTCTTATCTAAAAAATTATCTACAGAAATTATGGATCCTGTTTTTGGCTCAGGTGTTGCGAAATACAAATTTTTTATTCTAGCATCTACAATAGCTTTTGCGCACATATGACAAGGCTCCAGAGTGACATAAATATCACATTCTTTAAGCCTATAATTATTAATAGTATGACTAGCATCATTGATTGCAATGATCTCAGCATGAGAAGAAACTGAATTTGTGCTTATAACTTGGTTAAATCCTCTCCCAATAACCATTCCACTTTTAACTATGATTGCACCAACTGGAACCTCATTCTCTTTAAAAGCAGTTTTAGCTAATTCCATTGCCATAGCCATGAATTTTTCTAAATTCATATAATTGTGCTCTAGTTTATGGTTGTTAAATTTAAAGAAATTTTGCCCATTCTTCAAGAGGTCTTCTTAATGATTTAAGCGCGTTGATTGGGTCTGATGTATCTTCATAACCAATACTCATTCCACAAAATAAAATATCATTTGAATCAGCTTTAACAAAATCTGAAACGCTGTCATGCTTAATAGACCAAGCTTCTTGAGCGCAAGTATCTAAACCCACCTCTTTAGCAAGCAACATAAATGTTTGCAAAAACATTCCTAAATCAGACCACTGAGGAGAACCCATATCTCGATCAATAAAGCAAAAAAAAGCGCAAGGAGCACCAAAAAAAATAAAATTCTGCATTACTTGAGAAAAGCGAGCCTCTTTATCCTCTCTTGGAATTCCTAATAATTCATACATTTGTTCTCCTAATTCGTAACGAGAAGTTCTATATGGTTCTTTTAATTTTGAAGGATAAATTTCATAAGCTGGCTTCTCAGGTTGAGACCATTTACTTTGAAATTCTAGAAAGTCTGACATTGACTTATTATTAATAACAAATATTTTCCAAGGCTGAAGATTGCCCCCAGAAGCTGCACGAGAGGATTTGCATAATAATTCAGATATTAATTTATTGGAGACAGGTTTATTTAAAAACTTTCTTACAGATTTCCTAGATTTAACTGCTTCAGAAACATTCATATTAATTTTAGTTAGCCATCTTTTTTAAAAATTTATTCTTATTAATTAGATTTGAGGTTAAACCATAATCTTGAATTTTTCCATTCTTTAAGACGCAAGTTTTTTGAAAATATTCCAGCATAGAACTTTTGTGAGATATGCTAAGCCTTCCAATTCTAAATAGGTCTTCAGATGGGAGAATTGTATATAGCTTTTTTAAGAATAATGGCACTATGATTAATTATATATTGTTTGATGTATTAAAATTAATAACAACATTAATAATTTTAAAGCCCATATCTCAAATATTTAAACTTAGCTGGTCACAAAAAATTGTTAGAGTAAAATAAAAAAAATGAATTCAGATAAATTATGCTTCGTAGTCAATGACATAGAGTTTTTTTTATCTCATAGGGTTGAGCTCGCTGAAAAACTTTCACATTTTTATAAAATTCATTTAATTTGCAACTGTAAAAATGCTTCTTCGGATGATTTAAAGATTATTCATGAAAAAAATTTTGTAATTCATGATCTTTCTCCAAGAAATAAATCTAAATTTATTTATGGTTATATTAAATATCTGGTTAATTTGAAAAGACTGCTTAATAAAATAAATCCTAGTTATGTTTTATTCATAACTCTAGAGTTAAGTTTTATAGGTGCAATTATTCATCATTTCATTGAAACTAAAAAATCTTTATTTTTAATTACAGGATTAGGTCCTTTCTTTCATAAAAAGAGAATTAAGTATAGATTTATAAAAATAGTTCAAAAATTAGTTTTCACTTCTTTAAAATTCAAAAAAAACTATCTTTTGATATTCCAGAATCCAGATGATTTGGAATTATTTATAACACAACATTTTGTGAAAAAACCATATGCCTTAATGATTAAAGGTAACGGAATTAATATGCAGCGTTATTCTTTTATTAAAAGAGAATTTGAAACAAATTTAACTTTTTTATTTGCGTCGAGATTAGTAAGATCGAAGGGAATAATTGAGTTTATAAATGCATCAAAAATCATATTAAAAAAATATCCATCAACAAAATTTCTTATTGCGGGCAAGCATGATGAGACTGATCCAGAATCAATTGATTTTAAAAAATTTAAAAATTCTATTTCAGATAATTCTATTTCTTATCTTGGGTGCTTGTCACAAGAAGGTCTTAAAGAATATTTTTATAAATCCTCAATATTTATTATGCCTTCATATGGAGAAGGTCTTCCAAAGGTTGTCTTAGAAGCAGCTGCAACGGGCATGCCTATAATTACAACAGATGTTAATGGGTGCAGAGAATGCGTTAGCTCTGGATACAATGGTTTTTTGATTCAACCAATGAATCAAGAAGATCTTGCCACGGCTATGGAGGCCTGTATTTTAAACACTTTAAATCTTACAAAGTATAGTAAAAATTCACATGAGATGATAAAAAATCAATATTCTCTTGAATTAATTGCCGAAGAATATTTCAAAGCATTAAATTAATTAAAATTTGGTGAAAATCGTTCCACCCAACACATAAAAAATATTATTGCCGCAATTCGCTCTCCATTATTTCTATAGGCATTAGATGATCTTAAAAGCTTATAAATATATTCTTTATTGAAAATATTTGAATCTGAATCTGAGACTTTTTGATAAAAATAATCCATCCAGATAGGATCATTTAATAACTGGTTTATAGGAATAGAAAAGCCCTGTTTTCTATTAAAATCAAAATTTTTTGGAAGGATTTTAGCTGCAAGCATTTTTAAAAGTATTTTTCTGCGATCGCTATGAACCTTGAGCTGTGATGGAACCTCTAAAAAAGAAAACTCTATTATTCTTTTATCTAAAAATGGAGAACGAATTTCTAAAGAATTTGACATGCTTGCTTTATCAATTTTAACCAAAAGATCTGACTTAAGATAATTGGAAAAATCATGGAAAGTGCTACTTGTGATAATGTTATTGACGGGAATAATAGGATTTAACACAAAATCTTTGCTCTGATTTGAAAGACATACTCTCTCATTAAAAATTTTTTTTAATTCATCTAAATTATAAAACTCAGCAATATTAGGATAGTAGTTTGTGAAATCGTTTCCTAAAAGCTCCAGTGTTTTTTTTCCTTTCATGCCAATCGGAAGAAATAACTGAAAAAAATTACTTAAACTTCTTCTTATTTTGTGAGGTATAAATGAATAATTCACATGTAATTTAAGAAACTTATTATAATGAGGGTAACCTCCAAATAACTCATCTCCCCCATCTCCTCCAATAGCAACTTTACTGTATTTAGAAACTGCATTTGATAACAAAAATGTTGGTATCATTGAAGTATCAAATATTGGGTCATCATAATATTCTGATAATTTCTCAAACATAGAAGGATCTAAATTTGATGACTCGATTTCATGGTGGTTGCAATCAAAATACTCCGCAACAAGCTTGGCATGCTTAGACTCATTAAATTCATGATAATCCTTGAAAGAAACATTAAAAGTACTAAGATTTCTATGATTTCTTGCTGCTAAAGCTACTAAGAGACTTGAATCTATACCACCAGAAAGCAGCATCCCCACTGGAACATCTGCATTGAGTTGAAGGTCAATTGATTCTTCTAGTAACTTCTCTAATTTATTTATCAAATGCTCCTCATTACTTGATTTTTCTTGGGGATTGTCAGTAATTTTTTTTTCTAGATCCCAATATTTATTTATAGATAATTGACCATCATCGAGACTGTATTCCAAGAACTCAGATGCATCTAGTTTACTTATTTGTAAAAAAATTGATTTAGTGGATGGGGTATAACCTTTGCTAAAAAGATAATGAAGGCTTTTCATGTCAATATCTTTATTTACCACATCCAATTCAAGCAAGGGCTTTATTTCAGAGGCAAAACAAAATAATCCATCTGCTCTAGAGTAAAAGAGTGGTTTTTCACCAACCCTATCTCTTGCAAGAATAATTTTATTTTTTGCTTCGTCAATAATTGCTATTGCGAACATGCCTTGCAACCTTGAAAAAACTTTTGTTCCCCATTCAGAATACCCTTTATAGATCACTTCAGTATCTGAGCTGGTTTCAAATGAATGACCTAATAATAGAAGATCGTCCTTTAAATCTAAATAATTATAAATTTCTCCATTAAAAACAATTGTAAACTTAGCATTTTTATCATTAAAGGGTTGATTGGATCGATCTGAAAGATCAAGGATTGATAACCTCTTATGTGCAACTGCTAAATTGCTATCTTTGCTGCTCCAAAAACCAGTATGGTCAGGCCCTCTGTAATGTATTGAATCAATTGCATTCTTGAAATTTACTGCACTAGGAGATTGATTGGAATTATTAGATCCGTATCCGACAAAACCACACATTTCTGTATTACTTTAAGAAGTCAAATGCTGTGATATCACCCATAGTATGAAAATGATGAGCAGCTTTTGAACTCCGTATTTGTTTTGGTAAAAAGGAATAAATCAATGATTCTGAATAATTTTGTGTATCTAAAAGATTAATTTTATTTATTTGAAATTCTCCACCATACATATCAAATGTCTGTTTCTGAGATACTCTAAAAATTTCATCGTCATGTAATATCATACCAGCATTTCTTGCCAACTCTGAATCAACAATTAATGGATTAAGTGGATGCTCCTCCCATGTCTCTGAGAATGGATGTGTAGCAAAAAATATATTTAGGTCTGAGCAGGCATCAGTTCCATTATCTGGGTTAATATTTGAAAAAAGCCACCATAAATCTCTATGAAAAAAGATCATAGAATCAACTGCAAAAACATTTTTCATTAGAATTTTTTTAAGCTTCCATTTGATGGGAAATTCAGTTGCTTCATATATTCTTATATCATTATTTTCACTAGTCTCAGGAAGCATAAATACACCTCCCTCAAATTCAAATATGAAAGGGAAAGACATATGAAATGATTCATTTATAATGCAACCTATTCTGGAAATTTTCTTTGAAGATATCTCATAAGCAACAATAGTACCTTTTGAGTTTTCATAACTATATTCCTCTAAAAAGCAATAGTCTTTATCAGCGTACGAAAAAATAAATGGGTCTGCTAAATAGCAATTTTTAGGATTAGGAATTATATGCGCCTCATTAAATAGAAAGTTCTTCCAATTTGAAAAATATAACCCGACTGACCAATAAGATTTTTTAAAAAAAAGTTTTTTTAATATTTTTTGAAGCAATCTGTTAAATATAGAGAGGCAATAAGTTATTTGCTGACCTACAGGAGGGATAACTTGAAGCTTAGAAAATAAATATGAATGATTTTTATGATAATTTTTAAAATACTTGTTTTTAATAAAAAAAGATAAATTATTCTGAATATAAATATTCCTTCTTTTAATTAAATTCATATTGTTTGCAAAATAATAATTATGAGTAGGAAATGCCCCTTGAAAAACTATTCCTATATCCGCGTTTGATTTTTTTTGATGAATTAAGCTAAACCCTGATTTATTGGACTTCGATAAAACTTCAGAAAAACCTTGAGGAGAATTATTGATTTTTTTTTCAGGAGTGAGTGTATGAACTGATAGAAGTCCATATCTTGATAAATCGGATAGATTAACAATCTTTTCATCAAAATTTAAAATAAAAAATAGATCTATATCTTTCGATTTAATTATTTCATACTCAACTGTTTCCTTAAAATTATCAGAATAAATAGCATTACTATTCAACATACTATATTCACTCAGATCCAGAGCAAGATCTGGAAAAATTTTAAAGTATCGAGAAAAAAATAATTTTTCAAATCTTATTATTAAGCTCCATAAGTTCTTACTTATAAAATTTCTCTTATCACTATCTTTGTTCAGAAAAAATTTTTTTAACTTAATGTTGGGGTTGTCTTCAAGCCACTGAAGTAATTCCACAGTAGGTTTAGGCAAAAAAGGTGAGTCTAAAATTAATCCTAATGTCATTGATTTCATTTTAAAAAATCTTAGAAAGTATCACTAATTCCCATCATCAAGTTAAAGTGAATAATTTTTTGAGCTTCATTATCCAAACCAAAAAAAATAAAATTTTGAGTTGAAGAGATGTTCCAGTGATTAAAAAATTTATTACATTGATTCAATTTGCAACTATAAATCTCAATGAAATGGCAATCTAATGAAAAAAGTTGATGTATGATGCCCCTGAAATCCTTTTGATCATTAATA
>Ga0315315_10004387_pt1 | contig 13003 bp, 15 predicted proteins | sample M140m3416metaG_FD_203699 | JGI IMG/M metagenome (GOLD analysis project Ga0315315, IMG submission 203699) | Ammonia-oxidizing marine archaeal communities from Monterey Bay, California, United States - M1 40m 3416 | ecosystem: Environmental > Aquatic > Marine > Intertidal zone | place: USA...
TAAATGTAAATACAAAATAGATTTTCATGTCAGCGGTGAGTCTTTTCTTACGAAGCCAAACAAAACTATTTATATGGCTAGAAATATAATTAAAAAAGTTACAAAAACTACACCTGTATTCTCTACCACTGGAGGTACTTCTGATGCAAGATTTATAAGAAAAATTTCTCCTTGTTTAGAATTTGGCTTAGTTAATAAAACAATGCATAAAGTTGACGAATGTGTGTCATTAAAAGATTTAAAAAATTTGACTACAATATATAAAAATATCCTTGAGGCTTATTTTAAGTGAGATCTTACAGAATTAGGAGATCTAAGATAGATAATTTAGGTCTATACGCAACGAAAGATATTAAGAAAGGATCAAAAATAATTGAATACAAAGGTAAAATAATTACAAGAAAAGAAGCAGAAGAAAATCCGAAGTACGATAATGACAAAGCAATTTATCTTTTTAATTTAAATAAAAGACACGATCTTGATGGAGATTTTAAATTTAATACAGCAAGATTAATAAATCATTCTTGCGATCCTAATTGTGAAGTAACTGGTACAGGTCTTAAAGTATGGGTTTATTCAATAAAAGATATAAAAAAAGGTGAAGAATTTTCTTATGATTATGGGTTTAGCTTTGACGAAGATTATAGAAACTATCCATGTCGATGTGGTTCAAAAAATTGTTGTGGCTATATCGTAAGAGAGGGGTCTAGATGGAGAATTAAAAAGAAGAAAAAAAATGAATTCAAAAATACAAAATAACTTCCCACTTTTCTTATCAATCACAATATTTTTTTTTTTCTTATATGGTTTCAATATAAATGAAAATAGTGCTGGTGCAGGAGGTTATGATGGGGACTTTAAATTAATTTGGGATAATTTAATTCTTTTAAAAAAAGATCTATTTTCAAATATTAACAGCGTTGATTACAATGACAGCAGGCCTCCATTATCTTATATATTACATATTTTTTTAAACCCCTTTTCCAATACTCAAGAAGGCTTTAGATTAAGCAATTTTATCATTTCTTTGTTTATCCCTGTATTATTATTTTTTTCGATAAGAATAAATTATGAAAATCTCAGTAATAATTTAGCACTATTACTTGCATCAACAGTAACTTTAAGTCCTTATTTTAGGACCACGTCATATTGGGCGCTTGGAGAAAATTATGGATTAATTTTTTTATTACTTTCTTATTTGTCTTATATAAAAATAAAAAAAAATTTTAAAACTTTTTCATCATTAAAATTAAATTTAATGATCTTATTGTTATGTTTTTGCAGTTCCATAATAGTTTATTTTGACCAAAAATTAGTCTTTGTGCCTTTCTTAACACTTTTTTTAATTTTAAAACTAAATATTAACAATAATTATAAACTAAAGGCTCTTTTTACTTTTTTTATTTTTTCTCTTCCATACTTTTACTTAATATACTTATGGCAAGGATTGATACCTACTAGTGCAAATATCGGCAGAGATGTTGGTTCAAAAGTACATCTTTTCCATCCGGGTTATTGTCTTTCAATTATGATGATCTCAATATTCCCTTTTATTTTCTTAAAAAAATGGGATTTTAAAAATGATTTTATTAATAAAAAAAATATTTTTTTTTCAGTAATTTTCTTACTTTATGCATTGTTAATTTTATTTATGGGTAATTTTGAAAATCTTCGTATTGAGGGAAAAGGAGCATTACATAAAATATCTTTATTGCTAATAAGTAATACTAATTTGAGGTTGGTGATAACGTTAATAATCTTTTTTGTATGCTTAATTTTAATCTTTATCACCTTTAACCACAGAAGAGATTTATACATCATATTTTATTTTTTAGTTTTATCTCTATTTGTCTTTCCATTCTATCAGGAATATCTTGATCCATTAATGTTTATACTGATTTTTTCTTTCTTTAAATTAAGATTTAATATTCAAAATAGTAAAAATATATATTTTTTAACTTTTTATTATTTTCTATTTTCTTTAAGTTCAAATTACTATTACAGCTTTATTATTTAGTTATTTTTTACAAATAGTGCTAAACCACGTATATGGTATAAAATTTTGGTGAGTGATTTTTGATTTTACTTCTCTGAAGTGTTTTTTCAACAATTTAGTATAACCATTTTTATTTCTTACATTTTTACCTCTATCATTGAGTATTAAATGTTTAGCAAGAAAATTTTGATTCTCTACCAACACTGGGTCTTCGGTGAGCAATTTAGATTTTTTTTTCATTTTTTTCTTACATAAATTTAATAAATTATAAACTTCTTTGTTGCCTAGATGGTGAAGTATTCCGAAAAAAATTACGTAATCAAATTTTGGTAATTTTTTAATTTCTTTCTTATTAAATTTTTTACAAAAAAAATGATATTTTTTATCTTTATATTTTTTTTTTGCATAAGAAATTGATCTTCGGTCAATGTCATATCCATAATATTCACAATTAGAAATGTTTTCTAATATTTCTGCTGGCCCACATCCTATGTCTAATATTTTTAAATTTTTTTTTTTTATATTGTTTTTAATTATATTTGCCCTGAAAGATGTTCCTGACATCACCTTTTGAACTATTTTATAAACTAATGGATTGTTAATTAAGTTATATATTGAATTTTTTCTTTGGGACATTGAATAAATTTTAAATAATTTTTAATGTATACACAATTATGTTAATAAAAGAAAACGTCATATGTTAGAAAAAAATGTTCAACCTATTATAGGTTCATACTTTTTAGCCTCAATTTATTGAAAATGAAAATCTCTATAATAACTCCAGTTTATAATAGTGCTTTTATGTTAAGCGAGCTATGTGAAAGAATCTTTAAATCTATGAAAGTATCAAATTTACAAAACAATTTTGAATTGATTATGATTAATGACTGTAGCATAGATAGTAGCTGGCAAAAAATAAATGATCTATCTAAACAGCATAATTTCATTAAAGGAATTAATCTTTCTGAAAATTTTGGCCAACACAATGCGATTATGGCTGGTTTAAATAATTGTTCAGGTGATTTAATAGTTACACTCGACGATGATCTTCAACATCCTCCTGAATTTATTCCTGCGATTTTGAAAGAGTTAAAAAGCTGTGACGTTTGCTATACGAATTATAGAAATAGAAAACATGCTAGTTGGAAAAAATTGGTTAGTAATTTAAATAATATAGTGTCCAGTTTTATTTTAAATAAACCTTTAAAAATTTATATGTCATCGTTTAGAGGATTTAGAAAAGATATCAAATTAGAACTAATTAAATTTAAAAAAAGTGATGTATATCTTGATGGACTTATTATTAATTGTACCACAAATATAGCGATGATAACCGTAGACCATCAGGAAAGAAAAATAGGAGAAAGCAATTATGATTTTAAAAAACTTTTTATTTTATGGTCAAATATGATTTTAAATTTTTCATTTTTCCCTTTTAGGACTTCATCCATTTTCGGCATTACCTTAAAATTCTTTGTAAAATTGTTTAGAAAAAAAAATAAAAAATCACAGTATTCGATAAAAGAAATTATTAATGAAAAATAAAAAAAAGAATATTGATATTATTTTACCTAATTATAACAGTGCTGAACACATAAAGCAGACAATTAATAGTATCATTAAACAAAGTTATAAATCTTGGAAATTAATAATTGTTGATGACTCCTCAAATGATGAAACAAAAAAAATTTTAAGACAATATAATAAACATAAAAAAATCAAAATTTTTTGGCTTAAAAAAAATCAAGGTGCAGGTTTTTGTAGAAATTTTGCTATTAAAAACTCTAATTCGCCATATATTGCATTTATTGACTCCGACGATATTTGGAAAAAAAACAAATTAAAAAAACAAATTAATTTTATGCTTAATAATAAAATAGAATTTTCTTACACTTATTATGAAACTTTTGGCAACAAAAATAAAAAAATTAAAATTCCTAAGAAATTTACTTATTCTAGTTTTATTAGAAATACATCCATAGCAACAAGCACAATGATGATTAAAAGGGACAGAATAGGGAATAATAAATTTACTTTAACAAAAATTTGTGAAGATTTTTATTTTAAATGCAATCTTTTAAAAAAAGTCAAATATGCTTACTGCCTAAATAAATTCCTTACTAAATATAGAATAAGGAATAATTCATTGCAAAGCAGTAGCTTAAGAAATTTTTACTGGATTTGGAAGATAAACAAACAATATAATAAATTTAATTTTTTTAAAAATTTTATCTCACTAATGTTTATTTCTTTTAATTCTTTGAAAAAATATGGCTGGAAATAGTCTAAATATTTTTAATATTTTATATCAAAAAGATATAATCCACATGCAGGTGCTGGCGGCGCGCAATTAATTCTTTTTTTTGATTTAAATACTTTTTTAAATTCTGAAATATTCCATTTTTTTGTAGATAAATATTTTAAACACCCAACTATCGATCTTACCTGATTTTGCAAAAAAGATGCGGAACTCATTCTAATTTTTATTATGTCATTTAATTTAGTTATTTTAATTGGAAGCATCGTTTTGATAGGTGATTTTGCAGTGCAAGAAGCTGATCTAAATGTTGAGAAATCATGTGTTCCCTCAAGCATTTTTGCCCCTTTTTTCATCATTTTAATGTCGATATTTTTTTTTACATGCCAAGCTCTATTTGTATTAATTGCTAAATTTCCTTGTCGATTTACAATTAAATACTCATATGTTCGAAGTTTAGCGCTATATCTAGCATGAAAATTTTGGTTTTTTTTTTTTAAATCTAAAATTGATATAAATTTTTTTTTCAAAAAAAAATTTATAGAATTTAAAAATACTCTTTTTTCTTTTATTTCTTTATTTACTTTAAAAGTGGCAAACTGTGAAAAAGCATGAACTCCCTTGTCAGTTCTACCTGCCCCTGTAATTTTGATTTTAGTTTTTAAAACTTTTTTTAAAACTTTTTCAATGGAGCCCTGTATTGATGGCCCATTTTTTTGACTTTGCCAGCCTACAAATTTAGTTCCGTCATATTCAATTTTTATTAAATAGTTAAACATTTAAGTTAAATTTTGACCAATTTTAATTTGATTTCCCTTAAGAAATTCTGATGCTGACATTTCTTTTTTGCCTTCCTTTTTTAGTTGCAACAATTGAACGGAATTTTTGGAACAAGCTATCGTTAAGTTTTCATCAAGTATTGTCCCTGGTTTACCATTATTTGAGGTCTCTTTGGCTTTAATTACTTTAATTCTATATCCATTAAGTTCAAACCAACTCCCGGGGTTTGGGTAAAATGCATTAATTTTAGCTATTATTTTGTTTGCTTCCTCATTCCAATTAATTTTAGTCTCTTTTTTTTGAATTTTTTTAGCGTAGGTCGCCTCCGACTCATTTTGTTCTGTAAATACTGCTTTGTTTTCTCCAATTAGTTTTAAAGAGTCTAGTATTAATTTAGCTCCAATTTCAGACATTTGCTCGCTAAGTTCTTTTTGTTTTGTGTCCTTTGTAATCTTTATTTTACTTTTTATTAAAATTGGTCCAGCGTCTAATTTAGGTATAATTCTCATTATAGTTACACCTGTTTCATTATCCATGTTCATTATTGCCCTCTGAATGGGTGCTGCTCCCCTCCATCTTGGTAATAACGATGCATGTACGTTTAAAAAAATAATTTGACTCAAATTTAATAAATTTGTTGGTAAAATTTTTCCATAAGCCACGACTATAACTACATCTGGTTTTAATTCCTTGATGTGGTCAATTTCATTTTTACTTTCAAGAGAAATAGGACACCGCACCGGAATATTAAACTTATCACAAAAATCGTGAGTCGCAGATTTATGGGTCTTTTGTCCTCTATCTTTTTTTTTGGGTGGTTGAGTATAAGTTTCTAGAATTTTGTGCTTTGACTCAAAGAGTGCTTTGAGTATCGGAACAGCAAAGGGAGGTGTTCCCATAAATAAAATTTTAAATGACATTTTTGTTTATACAACAATTCTCTCTAAATTTTTTTTTTGCTTGGAAAGTTTTTTTACAATCATATCTTTTTTTAATTTGGATAAATAGTCTATGAACAATACTCCCTCCAAATGATCAATTTCATGTTGGATACATGTGGCGAGCAAACCTTTAGCATCTAAAATTTTTTCATTTCCATGATAATCTAAATATTTAACTATACATGTATCTGGTCTGCTTATTTCAGCAAATTGATTGGGAACTGATAAACATCCTTCTTCATAAGTGGCGTCATTTTGAGACTTTGTCTTAACTTCTGGATTAACAAGATACAAAGGACTTTTTTCTTCGTTTTCTTTACTAAGATCTATGACTATCACTCTTTTTGGAACTCCTATTTGAATTGCAGCTAGTCCTATGCCAGGGGCGTCATACATTGTTTCTAGCATATCATCCATTAAAGTTCTAATTTCATTATTAACCTTCTCTACAGGTTTAGATTTTTGCCTTAAAAAAGGATCCGGCTCTGTTAAAATCTTTCTAATGGTCATAAATAAATTTATAATCTAATTATGATCTTAATGGTAGTGCAGAATTAAGTACTTTATTTCTTAAGGTTACCAAATTCATTTTATTCAAAAGATTAGTTACAAAATATATAGTCTCTGGATCAAGCTGATAAAGTTCGTCTTCGCCAATTATTTCAACTATTTTTAAGGCTAAAAATGCTTTTTGATCTTTATCAATTAATTGTAACAAATTCTTAGGCACATCGAACTTTTTTGAAAGTTCATTGTATTTAAAATTGGATGGAAGCAAAAAACCGTCTTTTAATAATGCATCTGCTAATGCCAGATCCTTAGCTGATACAAAATATTTTTTATTTTTTGTAATCTTTTTAAATATTTTGTCGATATCTTTTTGAACTTTTTTTTTATTTTCTCCTTCCAAATAATATTTAAGTATTTTAGATTGGTGGAGTATTTTGTCATTATATTTCACTTTTCCTAAAATCAAATCCTCATCAGACAAAACTCTAGCAGCAGCAGCTTCTTGATATTTTTCAGGTAAATTTTGAATACCTAATTCCTCAATTTTATCGCTTAAAAACTTAGTATAAATGTTTGATAGATCAGCTTTTTTAAATAGTTCCTCAAGTAAGAAAAGATGCTTTATTTTCGATACATTTTCCTCTGCCAGCAGATATTTTTGGAAGATTAATGCCCTCGCATCACTTTCATTTAGAGTTTTATAACTATTGTTCGCGTTTACCAACGTATTCAAATTGAAAGGTATTTGCTGGTAAATTTCAAAAATTTTAGTTTTATCTAATTGATTGTTATTAGCTGCTATCTCTAATTCTTTTAATTTCTCTTTATCTGAGGCATCCTCTAATTTTATTAAATTAGCAGCGTTTAAATACATCCATATTTCAGGTTTGGTTTTTTCTGTTGGTTCATATTTAAAATTTGAGATTGTAATTGAAGAAAGATAAAAATTTAAAAGATTTTTTTCATTTATCTTTTTGGAAGTTTTATCAGTGACACCAAGAAGGAAATTTATCTTATCATCATAAAACTTATTAGATTGTTTTTGTTCTCTTAATAAATCTAACAAAAGTTGAGCTTCAGGTTTTTTATCATTAAAAACAAGACAATAAATTTTAAATTTCTCCAAATAGGAATCTTTTATTTTTGCATCAATGAATTTAATTTTTTCACAACCACTTTTTATATTCCCGCTGGCAATATTTTTATCAACTAAATATTGAACTAATTTACTTTTATTATCAAATTCTTCATTTTGTTTAAGAAAACTCTCAATTAAATTTACTTTGTCGTTTTTTATTAACCAATTGATTTTTAAATTTACAAACTCTGTTTCAGACATTTCTTTTGGGGGATATGAGAATGAAAATAAAATTGCCTCTAATATTTCTTTAGATGAAGTAGAAAGTTCCATCTTATCTAATCTTTTCAAACTTAATCTTAAATCTTCGGCCTTTGTTGATGTCCACATATTTAAATTAAAATCAAAATTTGCTGGATCAAAAATACCGTATACTTTTTGTTCATCAGACTGAATTTCGGAACCTTCTTGAATTTGAATTTTATCTGTAGGTTGTATTGTTTGATTTGATTCTAAATTTAATTTTTTAGTATTACTTTTGTCTTGTATTTTTTTTGGCTCTTTAATAATTTCTTTTTTGTTTTTCCAAATATCAATTTTGTCTTCGCCCAAAACAGGTAAATAGAAAAATACAATTAATAAGCCTATTAAAAAATTAAAGCTTTTTAATCTCATTAGTTACGTCAATTTGATATTTATTTTCAGGGCTTGGAAAACTTATTTTTTCAATCAAAAAAATTGCAATAATAAAAACTATTATTATAAATAATAGCTTTATTAAAGTTTTGATTATGGAACTTCCTAAGGTTGGTTGCCTGTTGTATTTAAGTTGCATACTTTATGATTTAATTTAAACTTAATAAATAAGACATATTTATGAAAAATCAAAATTAAAAGGAAGCTAATTTGTTAAAAAACCTTACTTTGACCGGAATGATGGGTGTTGGAAAATCTACAATTGGTAAAATCTTAGCAAAAAAGCTAAATTATCAATTTATTGACACTGACAAACTCATTGAAGCTAAAGAGGGAATTTCAATAAACCTCATATTTAAAAATAAAAGTGAAAATTACTTTAGGAAGATCGAAAGAGAAATAACTTTACAAGAATTAAAAAAAAAAGATTCGGTTATTTCGTTGGGTGGAGGTGCTTTTTTAAGCAATACAGTGAGAAAAAGGGTCAAAAAACTATCGACTAGTTTTTGGTTAGATGTTCCTGTTGATGAACTGATTAAAAGATTAAAAAAAAACAAACAAAGACCTATGCTATTTAAAAAAAATGTCGCTGAAACAGTAAAAAAAATTTATTTTGAAAGAAAAAGATTTTATAATGAATCTGACTTTAGAATTAAGTGCTATTCATTTACTTCAAAAGAAATAGCAAATAAAATTATTGCCTTTTATGAAAAATCAGGAAATTAAATTTAAAAATAAAAATTACAATTATCCAATAGTGATTGGAAAAAACGCATTAAATGTTTTACCAAAAAAACTAAGGCTACATTGCTCAAAAACCAAAAATATAGCACTTATTATTGATAGTAAAATTCCATCGAAATTTAAAAAAAATCTAAAGAATAAATTAAAAAATTATAATCTTTTATTCTTGTCTTTTTCAGCTAATGAAAAAAATAAGTCAATAAAAACAGTAAATTATTATTTGAAAATACTACTATCAAAGAATTTCAACAGATCTGATTTAATAATTGGTGTTGGTGGAGGAATTACAGGTGATGTAGCTGGTTTTGTTGCAAGTATTTTTAAGAGAGGTATCAATTTTGTTAATATCCCCACAACTTTACTTGCTCAGGTAGACTCTTCGATAGGTGGAAAAACTGGAGTAAACTCTAGTTTTGGAAAAAATCTTATTGGATCTTTTTATCAGCCTAAATTAGTTATAAGTGATACATCGTTTGTAAATTCTTTGCCAAAAAAAGAAATGGTTTGTGGATATGCTGAAATATTAAAACATTCGATAATAAAAGATCAAAAATTTTTTAATTGGTTAGAAAAAAATACAAAGGGGATACTGAGCAAAAAAAATAAATCATTAACTTATGCAATTAAAAAAAGTTGTGAGATAAAAATGCACTTTGTAAACAAAGATGTTAATGAAAAAAATTTAAGAATGATTTTAAATTTTGGACATACTTTTGCACATGCAATTGAAGTTAAAAATAATTATTCTAAAAAAATTACACATGGAGAGGCAGTTTTATCAGGAATGATTTTAGCAACAAGGCTATCAATTATAAGAAAAGTATGTTCTTCAAATATCTTGGAAAAAATTTCTAAAATATATTTTGAAAATGATTTAGACTACACTTTTAAAAAATACTCTAAGCAAAAAACTATTAATGAGTTAATTCCTTATTTAAAAAATGATAAAAAAAATAACGATGAATTAATTAATTTTATTTTATTGAAAAAAATTGGTAAGACAGCACTACCAAATAAAAATAAAATTTCAATTAATAAACTCAAAAAGCTCAGCAAAGCTATTTCTCAATACTAATCTCTAAAGCGTGTATTTTTGTTTTTAGATCATTGCTTAAAATTTTCATAATTATTTTATGAGCACTCACCCTTGAAAGAGAACCTAAATACAAAGATTTTATTTTTAAATGGAGATGATATTTTTCCGGAGAATAAAATTTATGTCCTTGGTGTTTATGTGAATTATCAACAATTTCAATACTCTCCAATTCTATTTCTCTATTTAATTTTGCCTTAATGTTTTTAAAATAATTATTCATTGATTTAGTTTTACTATATAGATTTATTCAATGAAAATAATTTGTGATTGGGAAAATTGTAATGAAACTGGGATTTATAAAGCACCAGTTGAAAAAGATAACAGTAAAAAATATAGATTACTGTGTTTAAATCACATCAAGATTTTTAATAAAAATTGGAATTATTTTGAAAATATGAACAACGAAGAAATAGAATTTTTTATTAAATCTGATTTAACATGGCACAAATCTACAAAAACATTTGGTTCATCCGACAATTTTTTTAATATTCTGTGGAACAATGCTTTGGAAGACAAATTGAATATTTTTAGAACTTCAAATTTTAGAGATTTTAAGAAAACAAAAGTGTCACAACAGGATAAAGATGCATTACAGGTAATGGAATTAAATGAAGAGGTAAAATGGGAACAAATCCACTCTAAATTCAAAGAGCTTGTAAAAAAGTATCATCCTGATAAAAACCAAGGAAATAAAAAATTTGAGGATAAATTAAAAAAAATTACTTTGGCATATAGCCAATTAAAAAAAACTTTAGGGAAAAAATGAGTTCAGAGCAATTCTTACCAAAAACAGACATCAAATTATCAGTAAAGCAAACATTTGGATTCGAAAGTGATATGCAAGTTGGAGCTTTCTCAAAAAAAAATGAATATGTTCCAAAAATAGATCCCGATTACAAATTTGATAAAGATACTACTTTAGCAATTTTAGCGGGCTTCTCTTTTAATAAAAGAGTTTTAATTCAAGGTTATCATGGAACAGGAAAATCTACACATATAGAACAAGTAGCTGCAAGACTTAACTGGCCATGTGTTAGAGTAAATTTAGATAGTCACATAAGTAGAATAGATTTAATTGGAAAAGATGCGATTGTGTTAAAAGATGGAAAACAAATTACTGAGTTCAAAGAGGGTATTTTACCTTGGTCGATTCAGAATCCGGTGGCATTAGTTTTTGATGAGTATGATGCTGGAAGACCTGATGTAATGTTCGTAATTCAAAGAGTTTTAGAAAGTGAAGGAAACTTTACTTTATTGGATAAGAATAAAGTTTTGCAACAACACGACCTATTTAGAATTTTTGCAACAACAAATACAGTTGGACTTGGAGATACTACTGGTTTGTACCACGGTACACAACAAATTAACCAAGGTCAGATGGATAGATGGAATATTGTTTCAACTTTAAATTATTTACCGTTTGAAAAAGAGTTAGAAATAGTTTTAGCAAAGAATAAAAATTTAAATAATAAAGAAGGAAAAGAGCTTTTATCAAACATGATAAAAGTCGCTGATCTAACAAGAAAAGGTTTCATTAATGGCGATATCTCTACAGTAATGAGTCCTCGTACAGTTTTACATTGGGCCGAGAATACTGATATATTTAAAGATCAAGGATATTCTTTTAGAATTACATTTTTAAATAAGTGTGATGAATTAGAGAAAAAAATAATTTCTGAGTATTACCAAAGATGTTTTGGTGAAGACTTGCCAGAGTCTTCTATTAATATCACTTTATAAAGTGGAAAATAAAAAAGAAAAAATAGCTGATTTTAAAACTGCAATAAGTTCTACAGTAAGATCTTTGTCTAATTCAGAAAAAATTGAAGTTTCGTTCGGAAATGAAAATTCTAAATCTGGGAAAAATTCAATTAGACTGCCAGAACTAAGCCCGGTTAATAATAAAGTAAATTATAATCAAATAAGAGCGATGGCAGACTCAAAATCCTTAAGATATAGATTTTCTGACTCAAAAACATTTAAACAATATGAGCCCGATGGAAATATATCTAAGCAACTATATAGAATATCAGAAAAAATTAGATGTGAAAAAATTGGAACTAGCTATTTTAAAGGAGTAAAAAACAATATTGAAACTTTTTATCAAGAGAGGGTATCCGGCTTAGATCTTAAAAGCAGTGAAGATAAAATTGTTGAGTCTTTTGAAAATTATTTAAGAGTAAAAATCCTTGGCTTTGACAATAACAGCCAAATCGATAAAAAACTTAAATCATATAAAAAAGATTTAAACGAGAAATTTAAAGGTAAAATAGTTCAATTAAATGATTCTACTTTAAATCAAGAAAAATTTAATTCTCTTATTTCTGAGCTTATCTCAAATATGAATCTTGATGAAAATATAGATGAGGAAGAAAAAAAAGATGATGAACATAATAGTGACGATAAGCAAAATAAACCCGATAATCAGGAAAAACAGGCAAAAGAAAAAGAGGATAAGCAGGAGGAGATGTCTATTGATTCTGGAATACCTGATCTTGAAAATGAGGCAAAAGAATCAGATCAAGCAGAAGAAGATGTAGAAATAGAGGACAGTTCTCAACCAGATTTGAGGAAAAAAGGAAAAAGCAATTTAGGCGACATGAATTATAAAACCTATACTGAAGAATTTGATGAAGTTATAAAGGCAGAAGAATTAGAGAATACTGAAGAGCTAACAAGACTAAGAAAAAATTTAGATCAGCAATTATTACAACTTAAAAATTTCATCTCTAAACTCGCTAACAAATTACAAAGAAAACTTTTAGCAAAACAGAATAGATCTTGGAATTTCGACCTAGAAGAGGGTTTATTAGACACATCAAAATTGCCAAGAATTATTATGGATCCATTTAATTCTTTATCTTTTAAAAAAGAAAAAGATATTGAGTTTAAAGACACGTTAGTA
>Ga0315315_10004389_pt1 | contig 12998 bp, 11 predicted proteins | sample M140m3416metaG_FD_203699 | JGI IMG/M metagenome (GOLD analysis project Ga0315315, IMG submission 203699) | Ammonia-oxidizing marine archaeal communities from Monterey Bay, California, United States - M1 40m 3416 | ecosystem: Environmental > Aquatic > Marine > Intertidal zone | place: USA...
ATTGACAGACCTAAATTTAAATTTTGATATTAAAAATATAACTCCATATTTGACAATCATTGTAGCAATATTGCTTGTAAGTAAAATCCCTACGCTAGCTTTTAAGAAAATTTCAATTTCTCCAAAGACTACTATTTTTTTACTATTAATTTTTGGAATAATTTTCATTGCATTATTATTCTATACTTTAGAAACACTTTTAGCATTTGGAGCTTTATATTTTTTATCAATACCAGTAAGTATATTTATTTATAAAAATTATAATAAAAGAGAGTCAAAAAAAATATCAGAAGAAGATCATGAAGATGTTTTATAATGAAAAAATCAAAAAGAATTAAAAAAAGTAATTCTTGGAAAATTAAGCAGCACAGAGATCAATTTTTTAAAAAATCAAAAACTTTAGGTTATCGTTCACGAGCTTCATTTAAATTGATAGAACTGAACCAAAAGTTTAAATTTATCAAAAAAAATACTAACTTATTAGATCTAGGAGCTTCTCCAGGAGGCTGGTCTCAGGTTGCTAATAAAATTATTACAGATGGCAAAATACTGTCTATAGACATCAAATATATGGAACCAATAAAAAATGTTAAATTTATTAAAAATGATATATTTGAAGAAAACACAAAAAATAAAGTAAAAGATTATTTCAATAATGAATTAGATGTAATAGTATCTGACATGGCTGCTGATACTACAGGCAGTAAATCCCTAGACTCTATAAGAACTAATATACTATGTGCAGATATAATAAATTTTTCAAAGAATATACTTAAACCTAAGGGTGTATTAGTATCAAAGTTGTTTATGGGGGAAGACTTTATAGAAGTTAAAAATCTAGCAAAATCAGTATTTAAAAAAGTAAATTTTTATAAGCCAAACTCAAGCAGAAGAGAGTCCAAAGAAACCTATTTACACTGTAAAATTTTAAAGGCTTTTTAAATTATAATAATTGTATATAAGTTTATATGGGAACAATAAAAGAAGCTTTAACCTTTGATGACGTTTTAATGCTTCCGAGATATTCAAATATACTTCCAATTAATACTAACATAGATCTCAACTTAACTAGAAACATAAAGTTAAAAGTTCCTTTTTTATCATCAGCTATGGATACAGTCACAGAGTCAAAAATGGCAATTGCAATGGCTAGCGCCGGTGGTATTGGAATTATACATCGAAATTTAAAAATAAAAACACAATCAAAAGAAGTTAAAAAAGTTAAATTAAAAAAACTTTTAGTAGGTGCGGCTATTGGAACTCAACAAGAAGATATAGAAAGAGCTAAATCACTTAAAGATAACGGTGTTGATTTAATTGTTATAGATACAGCACACGGTCATAGTAAAAAGGTTTTAGATATTTTGTCAAAATTAAAAAAAATTAGTAACAAAATTCCAATATGTGTTGGCAATATAGCAACAGGCGAGGCTGCTAAGACATTATATAATTTCGGCGCTGATATAATAAAAGTCGGCATAGGACCCGGTTCAATTTGCACTACAAGGATGGTAGCAGGAATAGGTGTACCGCAAATTTCTGCAATTATGGAAGTGAAAAAGGCTTTAGAAAAAAAAAATATTAAGATTATTTCTGATGGGGGAATTAAGTTTTCAGGTGATATTGCAAAAGGATTTGCTGCGGGGGCAGACGCGATTATGATGGGTTCTATATTTGCAGGAACAGACGAAAGTCCTGGAAAAAAATTTAAAGTGAAAGGTAAAATTTATAAGCAATACCGAGGTATGGGTTCAATAGGCGCAATGTCGTCTGGATCGGCTAACAGATATTTCCAAAAAAATTATAAAGATAAATCAAAATTTGTACCTGAAGGCGTTGAAGGTAGAGTGGAGTACAAAGGAAGTGTATCAAAAATTATTTATCAATTACAAGGAGGACTTAGATCTTCCATGGGATATATTGGCGCTAAACATTTAAAAGAAATTAAGAAAAAAGCTAAATTTATTAAAATTACAAAAGCTGGATTTTATGAAAGCATGGTGCATAGTGTTGAAATAACTCAAAAAACAATTAATTATAAATTATGATAAAAAATTTATTTAAATTAATAGTGTGTATACTTTTAATATCAAATCCTCTTTTAGCGCAAAATAAAAGTTTTCAAGAGGGAGTAATTCTTTTTCAAGAAAAAAAATTTCAAGAGGCTAAATTTAAATTTGAACAAGAAATAGTTATTAATCCAAAAAGTGAATTATCATATTTATATCTTTCTGAAATTTTTAAAAACTTGGATAAAAAAAAACTACAAGAGAACAACTTAAATACTGTAATTTTACTCAATCCTAATAATGAAGAAGCAACTTTTAATCTAGCAAAGTTAAAATTAGAAAATTCAGATTATAAAAAAAGTAAAGAGTTGAACGATAAATTAAGTCTTTTTTGTAAAAAACTTTGCACAGAAAGTAAAAAGTTAAAAAATAAAATTGAAAATTTATCTAATAAATAAATGTTACTTCGTAAAGATAAAGAAAAAATAGTAATTATTGATTTTGGCTCACAAGTTACAAAACTAATAGCAAGAAGAATAAGAGATTTAGGTGTTTACTCCGAAATAATTCCACCAAAAGACATATTAAAACTACAAGAATATAAAAACGTTAAAGGAATAATTTTATCCGGAGGACCTTCTACTGTAACAAAAAAAAAATTTCAAAGTATTCCAAGAGAAATCCTAAAAAAAAAAATACCAATTTTAGGAATTTGCTATGGTTTGCAACTATTATCTAGGTTATTTGGAGGTAGAATAAAATCGTCTAAGAAAAAAAGGGAGTTCGGTAGAGCAATTTTAATAAAAAAAAAAACTTCGTTGTTAACAAAAAATTTTTTTAATTCCTCAAGAACAGTATGGATGAGTCACGAAGATGCTGTAGTCAAAATGCCAAAAAAATTCAAAGTAATAGCATCCACAAAAGACTCTAAATTAACAATCATAGAAAATTCTAATGATAAGATTTATGGCGTCCAATTTCACCCAGAAGTAACTCATACGGAAAATGGCCAACAAATATTTAAAAATTTTTTGTTCCTTATTTGTAAAATTAAAAAAAAATGGAATATAAAATTTGAAAAAAAAAGATTAATTAATGAAATACGAGATACGGTAAAAAATGATAGAGTCATATGTGCTTTATCAGGTGGAGTAGATAGTAGCGTAGTTGCTTTATTGATTAATAAAGCTATCAAAAAAAATCTTATTTGCATAATGGTAGATACTGGATTAATGCGAAAAGAAGAATTTAAATATACATTCAAAATATTTAAAAATAAATACAAGTTAAATGTAAAATTAATTAATGCATCTAATTTATTTCTATCTAAATTAAAAAATATTTCAAATCCAGAAAAAAAAAGAAAAATTATTGGCAATTTATTTATAAAAATATTTGAAAAAGAAGCAAAAAAATATAAGAAAATAAAATTTCTTGCTCAGGGAACATTATACCCTGATATAATTGAAAGTAGATCAGCATATGGAAGCAAAACATCTAAAATTAAATCTCATCATAATGTTGGTGGCTTACCAAAAAATATGAACTTTAAATTAATTGAACCTTTAAAAGAATTTTTTAAAGATGAAGTAAGAATTTTGGGAAAATCATTAGGTTTAATTAAAAGCATTAATTTTAAACATCCATTCCCAGGTCCAGGATTAGGCATAAGAATAATTGGAAACATTACTTTAGAAAAAATCAAGATTCTTCAAGAAGCAGACCATATATATATAAATGAGTTGATCAAAAATAATCTTTATGACAAAATTTGGCAGGCTTATGCTGCTCTTTTACCAATTAAAACAGTTGGTGTAATGGGAGACTCAAGAACTTATGAAAACATTTGTTTATTACGAGCTGTTACATCTGAAGACGGTATGACAGCAGATTATTATCATTTCGAAAAAAATTTTATTGATCAAATTTCTAATATGATTGTAAATAATGTAAAAGGAATTAATAGAGTTGTTTATGACATAACCTCAAAACCACCTGGCACAATAGAATTAGAGTAATGAATAGCAAAATTAAAAAGATTTTAAATAAAAAAAATAAATCTAAAATTGTATGTTTGACAGCATACTCAAAAAGTATTGCTAAAATATTAGATAATTATTGTGATATAATTCTTGTAGGTGACTCAATGGCCAATGTGTTATATGGATTAAAAACTACACATAAGTTAACAATAGAAAATGTCATTCAACATACATTGAGCGTTAAAAAAGGAATTAAAAAATCCTTATTAATAGTTGATATGCCTAAGAACTCTTATAATAATATTAAAACCGCAGAAAAAAATGCCAAGCTTATAGTAAAATCTACTGGTTGTGATGCAATCAAAATAGAAAGTAATAAAAAAAATTTTAATATCATTAAACATCTTGTAAAAAAAGGTATTCCAGTAATGGGTCACATTGGTTACACTCCACAATTTAAAAAAAAGTTTAAAATAGAAGGCAGCACTTTAAAAAAAACAAGACAATTATTAAAAGAAGCAAAATTTATACAAAATTCAGGTGCTTTTTCTATAGTTTTGGAATGCATATCAACTAAAGCATCTAAGTATATTACAAAAAAATTAAGCATACCGACAATTGGCATAGGTTCTTCTTCATATTGTGATGGTCAAATCCTTGTGACAGATGACATGCTAGGTTTAAGCGGTTTTTACCCTAAATTTGTAAAAAAATACGTCAATCTAAATAGAGTAATTGCAAAAGCTGTAAAAAAATATACTAGAGATGTAAAATTAAATATTTTCCCAGCAAAAAATAATTTTTTAAATGGAACAAAACGTAGATAATAAAATAGAATTTAAATCTAAATTAGATAATTTTTACAATACTAATAAAATTAAGATTTACGCATTTTTTTGTATTTTAATAATTCTAGTAATTTCAACAATTTATATAAAAATAAATAATGAGAAAAAAAATGCTTTAATAGCCCAAAAGTATATAGAAGCAGGGCTGTATTTATCTTCAGATCAAAAAGAAAAGTCAAAAAATATTTATGAGGAAATTATTTTGAGTAAAAACAAATTTTACTCAATATTAGCTTTATATAGCATTATAGAAAAAGATTTGATTACTGATCAAAAAAAAATTTTAAATTATTTTGAAATTATAGAAAAAATAAAAAAAAAAGATGAACAAGCAGATATCATAAATTTTAAGAAGGCCTTGTATCTAATAAAATCAGGAAATATAGACAAAGGTCAATTAATATTAAGAAAATTAATAGAAAATGAATCAAAAATAAAATCTTTAGCTGAAGAAATAATAATCAAATAAAATACTAATGAAATTATTTTTTTTTTCAATATTATTTGTTCTTTTGCAACACTGCTCTTTTGACAATAAATCGGGTATTTGGAAAAATGAAAATAGTGTTGCAGAAATTGAAAATGAAGATGGAGTATTTCAAGATTTTAAAACGATTTCATCAACTAAAGAAACTTTTAATGAGATAATTCCTTTAAAAAAAAATTTTAAAATTACTCTTAGCCCAGCAATTAGTAATTATAATTGGAATGATATTTTTTTTAATAAAACTAACAATACAAAAAATTTCAAATATAATGATTCAAACAAGCTCATTTTTAAAAGTAAAAAACTATCAAAATATAATTTAAGCAACTTCGTATTATTTGAAGCAAATAATCTAGTTACTTATGATGAAAAAGGGAATATAATTATATTTTCTATTAATGAAAATAAAATAGCATCTAAATTTAATTTTTATAAAAAAAGATATAAAAAAATAAAAAAAATTCTAAATCTAATTGTTGAAGATAATATTATATACATTTCTGATAATATTGGTTATTTATATGCATACAATTACAATACAAATAAAATTTTGTGGGCAAAAAACTACAAAATTCCTTTTAGATCAAATCTTAAATTGTCGAAAGACAAACTAATTGCCTCAAATCAAAATAACAATTTATATTTTTTTAATAAAAAAAATGGAAATATGTTAAATTTAATCCCCACAGAGGAAACAATTGTAAAAAATCAATTTGTAAATAATTTATCTCTTGGAAATGAATCTTTATTTTTCTTAAATACCTATGGGTCATTATACTCTATAGACATAGAAACTATGAGAATAAATTGGTTCATTAATTTAAATCAATCTTTAGACATAAATCCGAACAGTTTATTTACAGGAAATCAAATAGTTCTTAATAAAAATAAAGTTATAATTTCATCTAATCAAGAAACCTATATAATTGATAAGATAACCGGCACTATAAACTTTAAAAAAAAATTTTCGGCGACAGTAAAACCTGTTATTTCAAATAATTATCTTTTTTTAATTACTAAAAATAATTTATTAGTTTCAATAGATTTAGTTAGTGGAAGTATAATTTATTCCTACGACATTAACGAAAAAATTTCAAAATTTTTAAATACTAAAAAATATAAAGTTAATTTTAAAAATCTTATGCTTATAAATAACAATATTTTTATTTTTTTAAAAAATTCTTACATTTTAAAACTTAATATAGATGGAGAATTGAAAGAAGTTTTTAAATTACCTTCGAAAATTAGTTCTCAGCCTATCTTAATTGATGACTCAATTTTATTTATAAATCAGAAAAAAAAACTATTTATAGTGAACTAATTATTCGACTTTATACTTAATAATGATAATTGTTTGATTTTTAAACCATGTAAATTATCGCTTGGTTTAACAGGGTAATCCCCAGTAAAATAATGATCGCTAAATTGCGGGTAACTCGAGTTTCTTGTACCCCCAATCAACGCTTTGTACAAACCTTCTAGGCTTAAAAATTTTAAACTCTTTGCTTTAATATAATCACACATTTCTTGATTATTTTTTTGATTAGCTAGCAGTTCCTTTTCAGTCGGCATATCTACTCCGTAAAAATCAGGATATTTAATTTCAGGGCAAGCAATTCTAACATGTATTTCTTTTGCTCCACTTTCATAAAGCATTTTCACTATTTTATGGCAAGTTGTGCCTCTAACTAATGAGTCATCAATTAATATAATAACTTTATTTTTTATAATTGTTTTCGTAGAGCTTAGCTTTAACTTTACACCCAAGCTTCTAATATTTTGTGTGGGTTCAATAAAAGTTCTTCCCACGTAGTGATTTCTAATTAAACCTAATTCAAATTGTTTTTTTGATTGTTCAGCAAACCCTAAGGCAGCTGGAACTCCTGAGTCTGGAACAGGAACAATTAAATCTGCATTCAGCTCAGTTTCTTTAGCCAATTCTATGCCTAAATTTTTTCTATATTCATAAGCACATTTATTATTAATTAAGCTATCTGGTCGTGCAAAGTAAATATACTCAAAGATACAAGGTCTAGGTTTCTGTTTTGGAAAAGGTTTGATAGAATTAAATTCTCCATTTTCAATTACGACTATTTCACCATTCTCAACTTCTCTAATAAAAGTTGCTCCCACTATATCTAGCGCACAAGTTTCTGAGGCAAAAATATACGAATCTTTTAATTTTCCGATAACAAGTGGCCTGATACCAAATGGGTCTCTAACACCAACAAGTTTTTTATTAGTCATCAATACTAAAGCGAATCCTCCCTGTATTTGAAAAAGAGCATCTATCAATTTATCAATAAATTTATCTCTTTTTGATTTTGCCACAAGTTGAACAATAGTTTCAGTATCACTTGTTGTTCTAAAAATAGCCCCACCTTTCACTAAAGACTCTCTTAGCAACAGAGCATTTGTTAAGTTACCATTATGAGCAATACTCAAACCACCAATGTGTAAATCTGCAAAAAAAGGCTGAATATTTCTCAAAGAGGCCCCACCTGTTGTTGAATAACGATTATGCCCTATAGCAAATTTTCCAGGTAACTTTTTAAGTACTTCGGGATTAGTGAAATGATCTCCAACTAAGCCTTGCCTTTTTTCAGAATGATAATTTTTTCCGTCAAAAGAAACAATTCCGCATCCTTCTTGTCCTCGATGTTGTAAAGCGTGCAAACCTAAAGCAGTTAATGCTGAGGCATCTTCATGATTTGATATCCCGAATACACCACATTCTTCTCTTAATTTATCTAAATTAAATTTTTTCAATTTTCTCTTTCGTATCAATAAAGTCATCATTTGATGGAAATTCCTTAATTAAAACTTTGCTTCCTTTGTTAACTAATTCAAATGAAAATGCATCCTCAGCTGATATACCCCAATTTTGATAACTATAAAACCAATTAAAAATTGAGAATAGACAAACGGAAACAATATAACCTTTGAAGAAACCAAAAAAAAATCCAAAACCCTTGTCTATTGACCCTACACCAGTCCATGTTATTGCTTTACTAAGGGTTTTTCCTATTAGAATTGTTATAAAAAGAGTAAAAATAAATATCGCTACTCCTAATCCAATATTATTTATAAAATCTGAATTCACATATTCACTTACTATAGGTTGAAGCTTAGGAACCATTATTATTGTTATAATTGTAGAAAAAATCCACTTCATAAATGATATTAAACTCAAGGAAAACCCTTTTAAAAAACACTGAATTACGTTGTAAAAAATTATTATAGAAAAAAATAAATCAAAGAGATTTAAATTAGTAAAAAAATTATTAATAACAGCTATCATAAAATTTAGTTTTCAATTTCAGCACCAAAAGGCTTAAGTGTTAATATTAATTTTGGCAATAAAGTTAATACCGATATCATAGCTAACAACATGGCGATACCTGTGAATATGCCAAAATAAATAGTAGGAATGAAATTAGATAAAACTAAAATAGAAAATCCGAAAACAATTGTTATAGAAGTATTTAAAATTGCAATACCTACAGTACTATGACATTTATCTAAAGTTTTATTATAGTTATTGTATTTTAAAAACTCTTCTTTAAATCTATAAATATAATGAATGCTATTATCAACGGCAATACCAATTGTTATTGCGGCAATAGTAATAGTCATCATGTCCAAAGGAATCCCTAGTAATCCAATTATACCAAGTATAAATAAAGCGGCTATAAAGTTTGGTACAACACCAATAAATGAAAGCAAGATATTTCTAAATAGTATAAAAAACATCAAAAAAATTCCCAATAACACTATCCCCAAGGTTAGTATTTGCGATTTAAATAAACTTTGGAGTAAATTATTAAATAATATAAGAACACCTGCCAATTTATACTCATCTTTTCCTAATCCTAATTTTGAATTTAATTCAGAATTTATTTTTTTTATTAAGTCATTTCTTTTTAAATCTTTTAATGAATCTTTAATTCTTACACTAATTCTCGCTTCATCTTTTTCCACAGAGATATATGGAGAAACTATCTCTTTTTTAATAGTTTCAGGTATTTTGCTATATAAAACTGCTATTTCAAGACTCTGCAGTTCTTTATTGTTTAAGTCCTCGGCGACTCTTAAAATTGAACCAAAAGAAAGAACCTTGCCGATTTCGGGTAAAGAGTCTAAATAATCATGGACTTTAATTATCTTATCCATCTTATCTCTGGTAAACCAATATTTAGCTTTATCTTCGCCTGTTTCATTTTCTTCTTCCCATTCAGAAAATTCATCATCTTGGTCATCCACCTTTTGTTCTTGTTTAACTATAGGGAACTTCAAAATAATATTTAATGGCGTTGTTCCTCCCAAATCATCATCAATCTTTTTCATCCCTTTATAAATTTCTGTTTCTTTATCAAAATAATTTATAAAACTATTTTCCACTTCAAGTTTTGATATTCCCACCATACTAAATATGACAATTATTATTGTAGGCCCAAAAATTAATGATTTATAATTTTTTGTAAAAGAACCTAATGCAGATGTAATAAAGGATTTTTCAGTATCTTGGATGTTAATCTCATTGTCGGAAGAAAAAATATTTAATAAAGATGGTAGTAATAAAAATGTTATAATCAATGAAACTATTAAACCTAAAGTCATCATCCATCCAAAATCAATTATTGGTTTTATACCACTAAAGACTAAAGATAAAAAAGCACATATGGTAGTTAAAACCGTATAAAGAATAGGGAGCATCATTTTTTTACTAGCCTCTAATATAACCTCATCATTATTTAGATTGGGTAATTCTTTTTTCAGCTGTAGAAATCTAACTGTAACATGGATATTCATAGCCATATTAAGTATGAGCATTAATGCAATAAAATTTGAAGAAATTACTGTTACCTTCCAACCCACTAATCCTAATAGGCCAATCATTGTAATCACAGAAGTAGCACATCCTAATAAAGGCATGATCACCCACTTAATATTTTTAAAGATTAACCAAAGAGTAAAGATAATAAAAAAGAATACCCCAATACCAAAAACCACTATGTCGCTTTTGATGTAACCCATCATATCATCAGCAATCATTGGAATACCACCTAAATGAATTTTAGCACTCTCGCCATATTTTGTTATTACATCTCTTATCTCTGTTATATTTTGATGATTTCTTAAGTTATATAAATTTTTATAATCTTCATATTCTTCTATAAATTTTTTATAATTTATTCTTTCTTGTTTAGATAAACCTGCTTCAATGGATTGATTAAAATATTTATCTTTAACTTTTATATATTCAGCCAATCTTTCATCTTTTTTAAGATAAACAACAATTCCTGATGTTTTACCATCTTCGCTAATTACATAATTTCTATATATCGGACTATTAACTATTTCATCAAAACCTCTTTTTCTATCAATTTCTGGATAAGCTAATGTTTTATAGTTTTTTAATCTATCAATTAGACCTTCATCAGTACTTTTTAAAAGAGGAACATCAATTACAGTAATTACACTATCTACCCAAGTTAATTTTTCAATTTTAGATTTAAGCAGTTGGAGATTTAAAATAGTTTCTTTTTCAGTGAAGCTAGAGACCGGAGTATAAGTTAATACTAAAAAATCTTTTGAACCATATGTTTCATTAATTTCTCTCAAATATTTTAGATCTGGATCTCCCTCTAAAAGTAGAGCATCAGATGAAGCATCCAAATTAAAATTTTTTGCTTGATATACTGAGTAAAAAATTAAAATTGTTAAAAAAAAAAGAGTAACCTTTGAAAAATCTATTACTAATTTTTTGTAAATATAAGAAAACATAAGATTACTTCAGATATATCTTAATATTTAAGTAACAAAAGAAAAAATTAAGATTAATTTTTACTTAAATCTTTAAATTTCGTATAAATTCCTTCAAACTCAACCTTTACGGTACCTGTTGGTCCATGTCTCTGTTTTCCTAAAATAATATCAGCAAGCCCGTTAACATCATTCATCTTTGATTGCCATTCAGCATGTTCTATAGATCCTAATTTTGGCTGTTTATTCTCTAAGTAATAAGCCTCTCTATAAACAAACATTACAACATCAGCATCTTGTTCTATTGATCCTGATTCTCTTAGATCAGACAATTGGGGTTTTTTATCATCTCTTGACTCCACCGCTCTTGATAATTGAGATAAAGCTAAAACTGGAACTTTAAGTTCTTTAGCCAATGCCTTTAAACCTTGAGTGATTTCAGAAACTTCCTGAACTCTATTATCTCCTCTATTATTTGAGTTTGGTGCTCTCATTAACTGAATGTAATCAACTACGATTAAACTTAATCCAAATAATCTTTTTATTCTTCTAGCTCTATTACTTAACGTTGCAATTGTGATAGCTGGAGTTTCATCAATATATAAGGGAAGGTTATAGATATTTCTCGAAGTTTCAATATATCTATTTATTTCAGTTTCTGTAACTTTACCTCTTCTTATATCATCTGATTTTATACGTGCTTGTTCTGATAAAATTCTTGTTGATAATTGTTCAGAAGACATTTCTAAAGAAAAAAAAGCTATAGATGATTTTTCCTGACGACTTAAAAGATTTTGAGCGGCGTGATAAGCTATATTTGTTGCTAAAGCAGTTTTACCCATACCAGGTCTACCAGCTAGAATTACTAAATCTGATTTATGCAATCCTCCTAATTTTTCATCTAGATCAGTCAGACCGGTAGGAACGCCCACAATTCCTTGATCGCTTTTCATTGCTAATGTTGCCATTTCTATTGTTTGGTCTAAAGCTTCATTAAATTTTAAAAATGACTGAGAAAAGCTTCCTCTTTCAGCAAGATCAAATAGAGATTTTTCTGTTCCTTCAATTATATTTTCCGCATTTTGTTCATGAGAGTTTGCGTTAAGTGTATCAGCAGATAACTTATCAGAAATTAAAACTAATTCTCTTCTAAGATACATTTCATGGATAATTTTGGCATAATCAATAGCTTGTTTTGCAGATCCTGAAAATCTTGTAAGTTTTACTAAATATTCTGTGCCACCAACTTCATTCAACATGTCATCTTTTTCAAAAAAGTTTTTTAAAGTTATAGGGTTGGCAATCATTCCCTTGTTATTCAAACTCTCAATAACTTCATATATCTTTATATGAGCAGGATCATAAAAAATAGATGAATTTACTATTGTTGAAACTTCATCAATAATGTCGTTATTTACTAAAATAGATCCAAGCAATGCTACTTCAGCTTCTAAATTTGAAGGTTGTTTATTACCGATATTTTTTTGAACAGACTTAATTTCTTTCACGTAATTATAATATTAAAAAGCTGTGTTTCATAAAGAAAAAAGTTACACACCTTTTTTTTAACTCTGTGGAAAAGTTATTTAGATTGTATTTTATCTATTTTAATTGAAATATTGGCTTTTACTTCGGAGTGGAAATTAATATAAATTTTGAATAAGCCTAATTTATTTAAGTTATCTTTCAATATAATTTGGGAAGGGGACACTTCTGCGTTTACTTTTTCTTTAATCAAATTTGTTATTTCTTTAGGTTTAATAGATCCGTATAGTTCACCATTTTCTTTACTTTCTTTATTTATTACAAAAGTTTTGTTATTAATTAGCTGCGCGATATCTTTAAATTTATTTTTAATTTCTGTATTTTTTTTATTTAATTCATCTTTTTTTTTATTTACTAGCTC
>Ga0315315_10004390_pt1 | contig 12997 bp, 15 predicted proteins | sample M140m3416metaG_FD_203699 | JGI IMG/M metagenome (GOLD analysis project Ga0315315, IMG submission 203699) | Ammonia-oxidizing marine archaeal communities from Monterey Bay, California, United States - M1 40m 3416 | ecosystem: Environmental > Aquatic > Marine > Intertidal zone | place: USA...
AGAAATGTTGGAACTTGTCGCCTCCTCTGCACCATCCACCGGCTACTGCAACACAATGGGTACGGCAAGCACGATGAATTCACTGGCGGAAGCTTTAGGTATGCAGTTACCGGGCTCGGCAGCTATTCCAGCGCCATACCGAGAACGAGGGCAAATGGCTTATCAAACAGGACGTCGTATTGTTGAAATGGTTTGGGAAGATCAAAAACCCTCTGATATTATGACACGTCAAGCCTTTGAAAACGCTATTGTCATAAACTCCGCAATTGGTGGTTCTACAAACGCACCTATTCATCTTAATGCCATAGCCAGGCACCTAGACGTGCCGTTAAATAATCAAGACTGGCAAGACATAGGCCATAAAGTGCCCCTAATGGTAAACCTACAACCTGCTGGCAAATACCTTGGAGAAGATTATCACCGCGCTGGTGGCGTTCCAGCGGTAACCGGTGAACTGATACGTGCAGGATTGTTACCCCATCCCAACATGATGACAGCAAATGGCAAGACCGTTTTTGAAAACTGTGCGGCTGTTGAAATTGAAAACACTGATGTAATCTGGCCCGTCAAAACACCCATGGTGAACGAAGCAGGATTCATTAACCTTACAGGTAATATTTTTGACAGCGCTCTAATGAAAACGTCTGTGATTTCAAAGGAATTTCGCACGCGTTATTTAGAGAACCCTTGCGATCCCAATGCTGTAGAAGGCACCGCCATTGTTTTTGATGGGCCAGAGCATTTTCATTCCACTATTGATGACCCTGCATTGGAGATCAGTGAATATTCTTTCTTGTTTATGCGCGGTGCTGGTCCATTGGGCTATCCAGGAGGAGCCGAAGTAGTAAACATGCGTGCACCAAGCTATCTATTACAAAAAGGTATAACCTCTCTTCCCTGTATCGGTGATGGGCGCCAGTCTGGAACGTCTGGATCCCCTTCTATCTTAAACGCCTCTCCGGAAGCAGCCAGCGGCGGTAATTTAGCAATTTTACAAAACGGCGATCCTGTACGCATTGACCTAAATAATTTCACGGTCTCACTCCTTATCGACGAAGCTGAAATTAAAACACGTCATAAAAAGATTTCAGAGTCTGGCGGATACAATATCCCTGAGAGCCAATCGCCCTGGCAACAATATTTTCGCGAATTGACACAACCGTTTTCGGAAGGAATGGTACTGCGCGACGCGCCCAACTATCAATCCATCGCACAAAAACACTTACCTCGAAACAATCATTGACGGGTCAAACATTAGGGTTCAAAGGGAATACAATGTCGGTCGAAAAAGTAAACACACTTGTTGTAGGCGCTGGCCAAGCAGGCATTGCAGCCAGTGAACACCTTACAAATAATGATATATCGCACCTTGTTCTGGAACGGGCTCGCATCGCTGAACGTTGGCGTACATCACGATGGGACTCTTTGGTAGCAAACGGTCCCGCCTGGCACGACCGGTTCCCAAACATGGAATTCAGCAGCTGTGGTCCAGACGATTTTCCAGCAAAAGAGGACGTCGCTAACTACTTTGTTGATTACGCTGAGCAGATCAAAGCTCCAGTGAGAACCGGCGTCACTGTGACCAAAGCTGAACGTGTAAAAGGAGCAATCAACTTTCGTGTAGAAACCACCAGTGGCATTATCGAGACACAAAATATCATCGCAGCCACGGGACCGTTCCAAAAACCTATCTACCCCAAAATTATCCCTGACAATAACACTCTGATACAGATCCATTCCAATGAATATTTTAATCCTAGCCAGCTTCTCGAAGGTGGAGTCTTAATTATTGGGGCAGGCTCGTCGGGAGCACAAATTGCAGAAGAGTTAATGACCGCTGGCAGGGATGTTTATTTGTCAGTCGGCCCTCACGACCGCCCCCCGCGCAGTTATCGCAATCGCGATTTTGTTTGGTGGCTAGGGGTTTTGGGCAAATGGGATCTGCAAACTCCGGGACCAGGAACAGAACACGTAACTATTGCTGTAAGTGGCGCAAATGGTGGTAACACTGTTGATTTCCGCCGGTTTGCAGCAGGTGGCATGACACTGGTTGGCAGGGCCAAGCACATGAAAGATGGTGTTCTTCATTTTGCTGCTGATCTCCAGAAAAATGTGGCGAATGGTGACGCTAACCTTCTTTCGCTTTTAGATGAAGCAGATGCTTACATAGAGCTAAATGGCTTAGATCTTCCAGAAGACCCAGACGCGCGCAAAAAATGGCCGGATCCAAAATGCTTTACTAAGCCTATCCAAACATTAAACCTAGAAAAAGCTGGGATCACCTCTATTATTTGGGCCACTGGTTATTCTCAAGAATATAAATGGTTAAATGCCGAAGTATTCGACGAAACAGGCAAACCACTTCACAAACGCGGCGTCACTGAACAACAGGGTGTGTATTTCCTTGGCCTCCCCTGGCAATCACGCCGCGGATCTTCCTTTATTTGGGGCGTATGGCATGATGCAAAATTTTTGGCGGATCATATTGCAACAAAACAAAAATACCGCGATTATCATCCGACCATTCCAGATTAAGTTCTCCATTTAAAATGCAATTCAAACCTACTGGGATTTGGAAAAAATTAATGTAATCTTTGTTTCAAGCATCACCACCTACAAAACAGGTTTTAAGATTGAGTCAGCTTAAGTTCTCAACTTTATTTAAAATGATTATGGCATCAAAACGTCAAAAAGGTCTTATGTTATAACTAAAAAATTAATTCTACTTGCCGTTAGCTAATGTATGACAGAAAGCGGACAAAATATCATTATATCGGTATGGAACGATATGGTTCTTCGTAGAAAGCTTGAAAATAATCCATACAGCTTAACACGATCAGAACTTGCTTCTTTGCAAAATAACGATTTTTTAAAAGCAAGATTAGAGCACCTAAGCCATAATGTTTTGACGCATGAAATACTCGTTGACAATTTTAAGTGCTAGCCGCTTGCTAAGATTTGGTCACAAATAAACTTGAAATTCATGGGTATCAAAAAACTTTCAAACTGAGGAAAAACTTTCAAATTTATATCAGTTGAAAATTAAATTAATTTGGCCTTTCAATTAGTTGAAAATATTTGTTAAAGTTTGAAAAATGATAAAATTTGAATTCTGGTTAACAATATGAAGCAAGAAATTAAATTATTTCAATCGTTCAAGCTTAGAAGCGTTGAGACTAAAAACCGAGTTGTGATTTCACCGATGTGTCAATACTCTGCTCATGACGGACACCTTGATGATTGGCACCTTGTTAACTTAGGACGCTTCGCTATTGGTGGCGCAGGCATAATATTTACTGAAGCTAGTGCGATTCAGAAAGATGGTCGCATCACACACGGTTGTCCAGGCCTTTGGTCGAATACCCAAATCCCCGGCCATACAAGAGTTGCACAATTTATATTACAAAATGGAGCAATTCCAGCAATCCAACTAGCGCATGCTGGTAGAAAATCTGGCATGCAGCGGCCCTGGTTTGGGAACGGACCGCTGGATGAAGCAGATTTTCACAGAGGCGATATTGGTTGGGCGCCCTGTGGTCCATCATCAATACCCGTCGATGAAAACTGGCCAATTCCAAAAGAGTTATCATCACGGGATATTGAGATACTCATTGAAGATTATGTGTCAGCTACCAATCGTGCACTTGCAGCTGGTTATAAATTAATTGAAGTTCATGGAGCGCACGGATACTTGCTTCACAGCTTTTTGTCTCCTCTTTCGAACCACAGAACGGACGCTTATGGGGGCAGTAGAACAAACCGTATGCGCCTAACCTTGGAGGTAGTTGAGGCAGTAAGAGCGACTATGCCCAGCAATTTTCCACTTTCATTTCGTACTTCAGCCATAGACGGTAATACAGAGGGGTGGCAAATTGAAGACAGCGTGGTTCTTGCGCGAGAACTTAAAAAATGTGGAGTAGACATCATAGATTGCTCGTCCGGTGGAATTTCTGGCTCTGCAACAGCTTCAAATAGAGGGCGGAGGAAGCCGGGCTTTCAAGTGCCGTACTCAGCCCGTATACGCTCTGACGCCAATATGCCTACAATTGCTGTGGGCTTGATAACACACCCCAAACAAGCGGAAGACATCTTGCTACGTGGAGAAGCCGATTTGATCGCAATAGGACGCGAAGCGCTAGCTAACCCCATGTGGAGCCTCCATGCAGCACAAGCATTAAAACACGACACAAATTATGAAACGTGGCCAATACAAACTGGTTGGTGGCTCAATGTGCGCGATCAAACATCTGTTTTTTATAAATCAGACAAATAGATTTTAATCAGAATGCTATGACGATAATTTGAGACGTCATAAACTACTCAACTTTTTTCCAACAAACTTTGTATTTTTTCAACTGCTGTGATCGTTTTCTCGAAAGGTTGGCTCACGAGGGGACTGTCATTACTTGCAAACCAGGCAATAGATATTTTTTTTACAGGGTTAACAAACAAAAACTGACCATGAATACCAACGCCAAAAATTAATGGTTCAGAGCTACGCCGGATATACCATTTTGACCGATAATGAATATCTCGCCTCCCCATTTCATGGTAAAAATCGCCTTTTTTCCAAGCTTTAGGGTCACCATTTTCGAGGAGATCTTCTATCCAATTCGTTGGTATGACCTGCACTCCGTTGCGCACTCCTCCATTGGCCACCATCATTCCAACTCGGGCTAAATCTCTGGCAATAAAACATTTTCCTCCAGCTGCACGAGCGCCTCCAATACGGTCAGTTGTAATATAACCTGGGGCTTCGGCACCCAGTGGCTTCCACAGCCGCTCGCTTACAAGATCAGCGTAACGTATGCCACTTGCTCGCTCAAAAACCCAGGCTAAAAGATCTGTATTTGGTGAAACATAATGAAACCGGCCACCATGCGATCCATCAGATTCTTTTAAAGACAACATGAATGATCTCAAATCGCCTGCTTCTCTACCTTTTGGAACTGGATTCCAGTTAGCTGCAAACCTATAATCGACAATTGGACCCTTCGTAGCCAGGTAATCTTCATCAAAAAGTACGCCAGCTCGCATATCTAAAAGGTCACGGACCGTTGCACCGACGTATACTGTATCCTTTAATTCAGGAACGTATTTTGTTATTGGATCTTCTTCAGATAATTCACCCTTCGCTACTAACGTTCCAGCGATCAAACCAAGCATAGATTTTGAAATTGACATCAGAATATGAGGATCTTGTGCCGTCATGCCATTCCGATAATCTTCAAAAACTAAACGGTCTTTATGCAAAACAACCAAAGCATCACAATTTGTCTCAAACATAGTCTCGTCGAGACCAATACTCGATAAATTGGACTTTTTTACTTCTAAATTCCAAACATTCTTTGAGTCATTTTTAATATCTACAGTAGGAATTATCTCACGAACGTGGTGGAATGCCCAATGGCAAAAGGGGGCTTTCCTCCAATTAGCCAAAGATGCTGTATATTCTTTCTTTGGCGGGAAACCGTGCATTACCTCAGACATAAGAACCTCTTTTTTTAATGTCGTACAATTTGCAATCTCAATTAGTAAAATAATGTTTTATTATGGCTTAGGGATAACAGTCCAACAAGGTTGGATCAAATTTAAACCGTTAGACACTTTTTCTTTAGCATAGATGGTGAGTCTAGTTGTTGTTTCAGATTTACTAATGTGAGTTTTCTGTAACAAAATTTCATGAATGGATAATGTCACACCAAAAAAACTATAAAAATTTTGGTTATTGCGTGAACCAAATACTAATTTCGATTTGATCCAGTTTATTGTTATGGAAGCATTCAGCGTTGAAGACTTTGCAGTCCAATGGTTTCATAAGGCTTCTATAGAATACGTTTTTTTTTACAAGTTTGCCTCAATTGATCCGCAGTTAAGAGCTACCAAGTCCAAAATATTTTTATTCACTAGACGCATTAATTTTATTGCTTTTGATGTTCTCATGTTCAAATTAACATCAGTCATACCTGAAAAACTTGCCTCAATGATCAGATACGCCCAACTGCTTTTAAAACGACCACCAGCTTAAGACAAATTGCAGTGAATTAAACTTTCTTCAGAGGCTGATACATCACAACGTCCATGCTAAAAATCGAAGGAAATATTTAATTCTTTAGGTATGGACGATTGCCAAAACTGAATTAAGTCCGCCGTTGATAACCAAACCGGGTGACAAAATGGCTAAGCTTGAAGTTCTATACAACGATTCATGTCCAATTTGTCGCCGGGAGATAAGGCACTATACCGGCCTATCAAATAATGATATTGAATTTGTCAAGATTACAGAAGACACTGTTCGGGACTGGGGGCTAACCAAAGATCAGGCAGCACAACAGATACATGCACGTTTGGACGGTAAGATGACCGTAGGAATTGATGCCTTCATTTCTGTTTGGGAAAGGTTACCGTATTACCGATTGCTGGCCTCTATAATTAGCTGGCGCCCTATCCGATATACCATGAATATCGTCTATCGATTTGTATTAGCTCCACTTCTGTTTGCGATGCACAAGAGACGGCAGAGGCGACAAGAAATTTCATCCAAGTAGCAATCAAGTTTACTGAAAGGCTTTTGGTAGACATAATAAAAAGTACAGTAAACATTAATAATTTTTAGCCTCCCAGTAAGTTGAGAGCTGATAAAACGATACAAGCCTACAGACTACATTATCAGTTTTGTAGCCTCTACTCCAGCACCTGCAGGGCCTGTACATTATTCTTAACCAGAATGCTTGCAGCTCTAAACATCTTATGTGCAAATAGCTTAATGATTTGCAGACTCCGAGCATATAAAGGGAAAGCAATTTGACGTCGGCAACCAGATCCAAAACCTATCTTTTTGTGCTTGTCGTTCTCGGAATAACACATCTTCTCAACGACCTTATGCAATCACTAATTCCAGCATCCTACCCAATGCTTAAAGAGGCCTACGGACTGGATTTTCTACAGATAGGTATTATCACCCTCACGTTTCAAATCTCTGGCGCGCTATTGCAACCAATAATAGGTATAGCTACCGACAGATATCCAGCGCCCTACTCTCCAGTGATAGGTATGATGTTCACTCTGTCGGGCCTTGTGAATTTAGCTTTTGCCCAAACATACGAAATGATCCTTATCTCAGTTGCTTTAATAGGCTTAGGATCATCAATTTTTCACCCAGAGGCGACGCGAATGGCTCGTTATGCCGCAGGGAACAAGCAAGGGTTAGCACAAGGCATCTTTCAGGTCGGTGGCCAGGCTGGTGGAGCTCTTGGCCCAATTTTCGCCGCACTATTCATTGTGCCATGGGGGCAACCAAGCCTTGCGTGGTTCGCAGTCCTTGCTCTTTTAGCCATGCTTGGCTTGGTTTGGATCGGTAGTAAACAACACAAGATAAGCGCTGAGTTTTTGACCATGCGGGCGAGCCGCCTATCACAACTAAGTGCTCCTCTCCTCTCACCCACAACCATCAGCTTTGGTCTTGTCGTTTTAGTATTTCTGATGTTTGCAAAGAATCTTTACAGCGAGAGCTTTCGTTCCTTCTATACATTCTACCTGATCAAACGCTTCGGCCTTTCAATACCCGCATCACAAATGATGCTGTTTGTATTTTTGTTTGCGGCAGCGATAGGCGTTTTGATTGGCGGCATCATTGGCGATTGGGTCGGCCGCTACCGTATCATCTGGATTTCAATACTTGGCCCGTTGCCTTTTACGTTGATTCTGCCCCACGCCGACCTGTTTTGGACCGGCGTACTCACAATTGCGATCAACCTAATCATGTCGAGCGCTTTTGCGTCAATGTTAATTTATGCAATAGATCTTTTACCAAATCGGATCGGATTAATTGGTGGACTATTCTACGGATTAAACTTTGGCCTTGGGGGTCTTGCAGCTGGTTTTTTAGGCTTACTTGCGGAAAATTATGGAATAGAGACATTATATATGATCTGCTCTGTCCTTCCCTTTGCCGGGCTTCTTGCGTGGTTTCTACCCAGAATGGATGAAAGCAAATGATAAGATTTGTAATGTTTTTCTTAGTACTCTCGTTACCGAACCTAACTTTGGCAGAGATCAATTATTTTCAACTAAAGACACTGCTAAAAATCTGTGAAACAGCACAACATTCATCAGACCACGGAACGATCAAAAATATAGCAAGTCAACTTAAAGACGCTGAACGTCCTTCTGATGAAATACTCGCTAAAAAGTATGACGAGTGTTTATTAGTCGCGTTTGGAAAAAGTAACAAAACAAATAACGTAACGGATTTATTAAACCAAATAAATGAATCCGCGCTAAAGTTAGAACGTGATTGCGACAGCCTTCTAAATTTAGCGCCAACAGTTGCAGTCACAAATTTAATTTGCAAAGAAATTCTCCTCAGGTGAGGTCAGGGATAAAACATTTTCAGCCTATAATTTTTTGGGTCAATGCACGCTCACCATATGATCAGGTGGTCGTTTGGGCTTTACTAAAGGGACGTTACTTGAGCAAAAGCTTTTATACCTTTGACAACAGTCGTCCCACGATTTTGTAACGCCTAACGAATGCTAACAAGAAAACACAGATGTATTCGAATAAACAAAAAACACCTGATTGCTTAAATAATCAAAGCTAAATTTTTTCGCAAAAAACGTTATGAAATAAATCAGAACTGAGTAAACAAACACTTTGATATTAGTTATTAGCTGGCCCACACTAACTATCACAAGCATGGGTCGAAAATGTTTTTGAAGTTCAGATTTCGTAAATTTTAAATCAGGTCCAAAGTAATGAGTTCATGAAGACAGTAATAAAACAATTTTTTCTATTGATGCTGTTAAGCACTACAGGCACTTGCTTAACCGCCCACAGCGGTGGCTTAGACAGAGATGGATGTCATGCTGGCTCTAAGCCTTATCACTGCCACAGAGGCGCAAAAAAAACTCCAAAAGACTTCTCCAGTATAAGCATACTAAGCGGAACAGTAACCCGTGTGAGGGATGGAGACACCATCGAAGTAGATGGAATAGCTGTTAGGCTCTCAGCATTAGATTGTCCCGAGAATGATACTCAAAAGGGTAATAATGCAACAAAGATTGCGAAATACTTTGAAGGATCACTGGCGCGTTGTGAACTTACGGGAGCGAAGTCCTATGATCGGTTAGTAGGATATTGTTCTGTTGATGGTTATGATTTTGGATCATACATGATGAAGAACTCGTCATGTGTGGTTTGGGAGAAGTACGATGTTTGGAATAGATATTAAGTTTACAGGGCATCGCTCCACCGTCATTAACTCCCTACCTCAATTGTTAATCAGTAACAAACTATCTCTTAATATTATTTAAATCAATTTACGTAAGTAAGAGCTCTACCATAAATTATTAGTCAGTATTGTCTGAAAATTTAACTTCGTCACCTAAAAGTATTACTTAGGCAGCCCAACATTACATCTCTATCCGCTTTCGATGGAATGCTAAAAAAATTGCTGACTTAAGACCTCTCAATAAACAGTTTTCTGACTGTATCTGGCTAGACGGACGTTAAAATTTGTTCTTTAGTAAAAAGTCTCCTGAGTAAGCTGAAACCATTTCATCTTAGAATACGGGGTAACGACTATTGCGCTGGCAATAAGCAAAATACCAAGACAGCACCAAACCAGCAAAGCTCAGCATAATCTAAATTTACAACAACCAAGATCAAAAAAATGTTTCTAAGCTTACCGAGCGTTCCAGAGCGTACTTGTGCAAATATCATAAATTGTCTTTTGAAAACCGAAAGAACTTCATTGATCTCGCAAACTCCAAAAGGTTTTTTTAAACAGCTCATGTCAAAGGCAAAATACATAGATTTACATAGAACTCATCACTCAAAGCAGTGTTACACGGTCATGTTGCTGTATTAGCGTCATATGCGTCGCGCGCGACATCAATTTTGGACAGATTATCCAACGCCCAATGCCCCAATACATTTACCGGCTCACGAAATGATTGCCCCATTGCTGTCAGGTTGTATTCCACCTTGGGTGGGATCGTCGGGTGGTAGGTGCGGTTCACAAGACCGTCGCGCTCCAGCTTTTTCAAAGTCAGGCTAAGCATCCTTTGCGATATGCCGAGGTTACGCTTCAACTCATTGAAACGCAGCGTTCCGTATTCAGCCAAAGAGATCACTACAAGCACGCTCCACCGGTCACCGACGCGGGACAAAACTTCGTTGATGCGTTTGCAGTCAGGGCATTGTTTGTTGTTTAACATGGCGGTTCCTCTTGTGTGACCAAGGTTCAGAAATGTGCCTTCTTGCGGCGCAACACAGTGTCGAATAGTTTGTGAGTTACAAATATATACTGCCCTGTGAGAGTGCTGACAATAGGACGTTAAAGATGAATGCCTTTGCACTCAAAGAATTTTTACATTGGCGCTACGCCACCAAAAAGATGGGTCGATCCAAAATAGTTCGACAGGAAAAGGTTGATGTCATCGTTGCCGCTATTCACATGGCTCCAACACCCAGCAGTACACAACCGTTTGAATTAGCTGTTGTGACCAACACAGACATTCGCAGCAAAGTCGTTAAGGCCGCTGGTGAACAGGCGCAAATAACAGATGGCTCCCATTTATTGGTCTTTGCAGCTTTGGACGATCACGCCGAAGATCGCATCAACAAAGTTGTTGATTTAAATGTTCAAGCGCGTAGAGATTTACCAATGCAGCATGCATACTACAACAATATCAAAACGAATTATGCTCCTCGTGATGCCGAAGTGAACAACGCACATGCTGCCCATCAAGCCTATATTGCTATCGAAATAGCTCTCGCGGCCGCTGCTGAGCAGGAAGTAGACACTACGCCAATGGAAGGCTTTAACACGGATGCAGCGGATCAGATACTTGGTTTACAGGAACGCGGCCTTCGGTCCGTTGTATTAATGCCGTTAGGCTACCGCTATGCTGCTCGTGATTAGCTGCTCCCAATGGGTAAAGTAGTAAGGCCCGGAACAAATTAGCAACGGAGTTAAATCAAGACGAGTATTTTGCGTCAGCGGTAGCCCTCAATGCCAATACGAGCGGCGGATGATGCTTCCAGCCATATATTTTTGGTAAGTAATACTAAAGTCTTGTCGTTGCACTAACTCTAATAAATTATCTCGTTCGTCGTTGGTTTTGTAAAATAATTAGCTGGTCAATCTACGATCCCGAATTATGTACATCTGAATATTCTTATTAGGAGACTAAAATGGCTACATGTGAATGTGGGCGCAGCCCAACAGGTAACTGTGTAGGTTGGCATAAATTAACGGAAGAACAGTACTCGGAAAAAAAAGCTGATTACGAAGCAAAGAAAGCTTCCAGTTAGTTAGCGAGTAAAGACCTTAATGGGGTTGCAATATAACTGTTTGCGACCCCAAACGTCCCAATAAGCGCGAGATTAGTTTTTTAATATTACCAATCTTTACTTATGTAAGCCTTGACCTTTTTAAGATAAAAATAAAAAAATTAGCCGTTTTATAAATATCAATGTGCCACAAACAGATTTCCAAAACCAACCTCAATCAAGTATCGAAGTATATGAATTTGTTGGCTGCTGCATAATCATATGAAAATTTTGTTTAGTTTATTTCTTACGATTGCATTTTTTTGGGGGACCAATGTAAGAGCCTTTGAAGAACCTCAGTATGAAGTTGTCGCCCTAGCAGACGGTTACGAGGTGCGTTATTATCAAGATAGCCGCGGAGGCGTCGGGTGCCATAAGCGCAAATGAAGCGTTTCGCAAACTTTTTAAGTATATCTCCGGTGCCAACACGACATCATCTAAAGTTGAAATGACGGTCCCTGTTACACAGTTTGTGACTAACGATACAACCTTTCCAATAACCACACCGTCAGAAAGATATATGCAGTTTTATTTACCCTCGACAGTGACGTATGACACAGCGCCCATCCCAATCGATCCAGAGATCACGATTTTAACGTTCGAAGGCGGATACTATGCTGTTTCTGAATATGTTGGCAGATCAACAAATAATAAATTCAATCGCCAGAAAAGCTCATTGGTAGCCACTTTAGAAAGAGACAGCGTTATTCAAATATCAACACCGATAAAGGCTACCTATAACGGACCACTGACATTACCTTTCAAGCGCCGTAATGAGGTAATGATCCGGATTGAATGGCAAGGACGGATAAGCAATTAAATATTCTATCTTACCCATGTCTGAGAGCCCATTTAGGCGCATTCATCAGAATATCTTATGAGGTATACCCTCTCCCTACTAAAGGGTTGAAGTCACAATATCTGTTTCTAAATTCCTTGTAAAAGAATTCCAGGGACAACCCAGCTAATAGGTTATTTTGATATTTTTTTATTATAATACAGAGTTTTATCTGCCTTAACTAAATAAAAAAAATTCACTAGTCAGAAAAAAATAGCCCTATCATTAACATTACGATAGCCTTTAAAAAATTGTTTGCCTTTGAGTGGGTGGGAGAATTTTATCTGATTTGGATATTAAAATGAAAAGGAACGCTTACATACGCCGTTTAATTACATCGGCCTTGGTAATAAATTTTAGCAGTTTGGCTTTAGCTAATGATATTCAAGTCAAAGATTCATTCTTGTGTGTCAGTCAATCAGGCGCATCTGCATTTGATCCCAATTGGAAGTTCAAATTATTAGACATTCAGGAATGGAGATTACTAATCAAGGACAAAAACACGGTTACTATTGGCGACGATTACAGCCTGATGAATGGTGATCTACCAATCTATAGTATAAGCCCTAATGAGCTCGTAGTTCACGACTCTGGAGGGACATTTATTTTATCCAACAATGGTCGTTTTACATACGCAAAAGCAACTGTAACTCACGTGGAGATGATGACTGGTGTTTGCAAAAAAATCTAAGGTTACTCGTAAACTAAAATGGCAAGGAACGCAGCTGAAATGCGAAATTGCTTGACTGGGCAAGGGAATTAGTTCTCAACTTGCAAAGATGACGTTACCACGCCAGCCTGTATTTAAACGGTTTTATATTT